>CEUB01050974.1_pt1 | contig 24242 bp, 17 predicted proteins | sample 356491 | NCBI WGS metagenome assembly CEUB01 (sample SAMEA2623370, study PRJEB7988) | marine metagenome | isolation source: saline water (ENVO:00002010), including | reverse complement strand
AGGTGGAACTCCCAATCCTCCAGGAAAAGCTACTTTAACAGCTCCTGCTAATAATAAGACTTGTGAAACAGGAACAAGTATATCTGATACTCAAAGTGAGGTAACATTTACTTGGAGTGCATCGGCAAACACCAATAGTTATGATCTGAAGATTACTAATTTAAATACTAGTGTTATCACAAATAAAACAGGTCTTTCTACAACTACTACTAAAGTAACCTTAGATAAGGGAGTTCCTTATTCTTGGAATATAACCTCTAAAAGCACTTCTTCTACTACCACTACTGCCAGTGATACTTGGAAGTTTTATTTAGCAGGAAAAGGAATTACTAATTATGCTCCATTCCCTGCAGATTTAAAATCTCCTAAATCAGGATCTACTGCTTCTAGAGATGGAGATGGAAAAGTAACTTTTACATGGGATGGTAGTGATCCAGATACTGGAGACACACTTCAATATACATTATACGTTGATAAAACAGATGGAAAACAAACTCCACCTTCAGCGCAGACTAATCTAACAGTCAAAACATTAGCTGTTGCTGTAGATGCAGGTACAACGTATTATTGGAGAGTGAAAACATCAGATGGAACTCATAGTAGTTACTCTCTTGTTTACTCATTTAAAACAGAATAAAATTATAGATTATTGTTATTTAAAAAAGGGCATTGCCCTTTTTTTTATATTTGAACAAAATTTATTTTGAAGGAGATTACAATTACCCTTATAGATAGAGATGGCAAGAAGCATTCATTAAAAGCCCCGGCTGATATAAACATGAATTTAATGGAGCTTTGTAAAAGTTATGAATTCCCTATTCAAGGTATTTGTGGAGGTATGGCAATGTGTGCTTCATGCCAAATATATATTCATTCAGAAAATTCAATAAATGAAATAAGTGATGATGAAAGGGCGATGTTATCTGAAGCTTTTTTTGTAAAAGAAAATTCTAGACTTGGTTGTCAAATTCAGATTAATAAGGAGCTTGATGGGTTGGTTTTTGAAATTGCTCCAGAATAAATTTGGACTTTATTAATTCTGTTTTTTGATAAGGTTTAATGCGGACCCTTCTTTATACCATTCTATTTGTTGATCATTATAGGTATGGTTTGCTAAAATAATATCTTCAGAACCATCTTTATGTTTGATTTTAATAGTAAGTTGTTTACCAGGGCTAAAGTTTTTTAGGTCTATAAAGTCAAAAAGGTCATCTTCTTGAATTAAATCATAATCATTTTCATTATTAAAAGTAATACCTAGCATACCTTGTTTTTTAAGGTTAGTTTCATGAATTCTAGCAAATGATTTAACAAGAACTACTTTTACCCCCAAATGTCTAGGTTCCATAGCTGCATGTTCTCTTGAAGATCCTTCTCCATAATTATGGTCACCAACTACTATAGTATCAATACCATTTTTTTTATAGATTCTTTGAACATCAGGGACTCCCTCATATTCTCCATTTAGTTGATTTTTTACAAAATTTGTTTTTTCATTGAATGCATTTACAGCTCCAATTAGACAATTATTTGAGATATTGTCTAGATGACCTCTATATCTTAACCATGGTCCAGCCATTGATATGTGATCTGTAGTACATTTTCCCAAAGCTTTTATTAATAATTTGGCATCTAAAATATTTTTACCATCCCAAGGGCTAAATGGTTCTAAAAGCTGTAACCTTTCAGATGTTTTACTTACTTTAACTTCAATACTTGATCCATCTTCTGAAGGCGCTAAATAACCTGCATCTTCAACTTCAAAACCTTTTGGAGGAAGTTCCCATCCAGTAGGTTCATCTAATTTAACTTTTTCGCCTTTTGAATTAATTAATGAATCTTCTATAGGATTAAAATCTAATCTTCCAGAAATTGCAATAGCAGCAACCATCTCGGGTGAAGCTACAAAGGCATGTGTATTTGGATTTCCATCTGCCCTTTTAGCAAAATTTCTGTTAAAGGAATGAACTATTGAATTTTTTTCTTGAAGATCTGCTCCCTTTCTTGCCCATTGTCCAATACATGGACCACATGCATTAGTGAAAATTTTAGCATTTAGATTTTCAAAAACATCTAAAAATCCATCTCTTTCAGCTGTATATCTTACTTGTTCTGAACCAGGATTTATTCCAAATTCAGCCTTTGTCATTAAGCCTTTATCAATAGCTTGTTGAGCAATTGATGCTGCCCTTGACAAGTCTTCATAAGAAGAGTTTGTACAAGAACCTATAAGCCCCCATTCAACTTTTAATGGCCATTCATTTTTTTTAGCTTTTTCTCCCATTTCATGGACAGGAGTTGCAATATCAGGAGAAAATGGACCATTTATATGAGGCATTAGTTCAGAAAGATTAATTTCAATTACCTGATCAAAATATTTTTCAGGTTCACTATATACTTCAGGATCAGCAGTTAAATAATCCTTTACTTTGTTTGCAGCATCTGCAATATCACTTCTTCCAGTAGATCTTAGGTATCTTTCCATTGATTCATCATATCCAAATGTAGAAGTAGTAGCACCAACTTCAGCTCCCATATTACATATTGTTCCTTTTCCAGTACATGACATAGACTTAGCACCTGGTCCAAAATATTCAATAATAGCTCCTGTTCCACCTTTAACAGTTAAAATTCCAGCTACTTTTAATATTACATCTTTAGGAGAAGTCCATCCCGAGCATTTCCCAGTTAATTTAACACCAATTAGTTTTGGGAATTTTAGTTCCCATGGCATTCCTGCCATAACATCTACTGCATCAGCCCCTCCAACTCCAATAGCCACCATTCCAAGTCCACCAGCATTTACAGTATGTGAATCTGTACCAATCATCATTCCACCAGGAAACGCATAATTTTCTAGAACTACCTGATGAATTATTCCTGCTCCAGGTTTCCAAAAGCCAATTCCATATTTATCAGATACAGATTCAAGAAAATTAAAAACTTCATTACTATTATTTAAAGCAGACTGAAGATCTTTTGAAGCTCCTACAGAAGCTTGGATTAAGTGATCGCAGTGTACTGTTGTTGGAACAGCAACCTTGTTTTTCCCAGCTTGCATGAATTGTAGTAAAGCCATTTGGGCAGTTGCATCTTGACAGGCTATTCTGTCAGGAGCAAAATCTACATAGTCAATACCTCTTCTATATGGTTTTTTTAATTCATTATTCCATAGGTGAGAATATAATATTTTTTCTGCTAGAGTAAGTGGACTTCCTTTAATTTTCCGAGCCTTATCAACTTTTGATTGAATGTTTTGATAAATATCAATAATCATTTCAATATTAAATGCCATTTAACAATAATTTAGAATGCAAAAATAATGTTTATTGATTAAAGTTCAATCCTATAGTCTATTTTATAATATTATAAGAATAGAAGAGAGGATTAACATTATAAAAGCAGGTAGAGATTTAATTAAAGGGTCATTTATTTTAATATGGGCTCCAATTGCTCCAATCATAAAACATCCAATTAGAAATGCAGAAGCATCAACTAAATTTGGAAACCAAATTCCTACAATTAAAAGACATGCTAAAAATAATTTTGAAAATCCTATTATTTTTATAAATGAATCTTTAAAGCCATATGTTTTAAATTCAGATTCCATGTTTTTTGAATCTCCCCCTCTATATATAGAAGGTTTTTTTAATCTAATTATCCATACATTAAATATTCCTAATGCAATTATTGTTTGAACTAATATTTTGATACTTTCCATATTTAAATATAAATTAAAAAAGCCAGTTTTTACTGGCTTTTGTAGTAGCGGGAGCAGGACTCGAACCTGCGACCTTCGGGTTATGAGCCCGACGAGCTACCTACTGCTCTATCCCGCGATGTGAGGGGCGAATTTACAACTTTTTTAAATTATAGAGAAAAGTATTATCAATTATAATTAAGATCTTACCTTTGATTTATGGTTCATAAATCGGGATTTATAAATATTATTGGTAACCCAAATGTTGGTAAATCAACATTAACAAATCTTTTTGTTGGCAAGAAATTATCTATTATTACAAATAAAGCACAAACAACTAGACATCGAATTTTAGGAATTATAAATTCTGATAATTATCAAATGATAATTTCTGATACACCTGGAATCATAAAACCGGCTCATAAACTTCACGAGTCTATGATGGATTTTGTTAATATGACTTTTGATGATGCTGATATTTTAATTTATATGGTTGAGTATAAAGATTATAATCTTAAAGATTCTAATCTTTTAAAAAAAATAAAATCCTCTAAAGTTCCTTTAATATTAGTTATTAATAAAATAGATAATATTGATCAGATAAAATTAGAAAGTGAAATTGATTATTGGAAGGAAGTTTTACCCAATGCTGAAATATGGCCAATTTCTGCTATTGAAAAGTTTAATATTGAGGAATTAAAAAATAGAATTATTGATATTTTACCTATTGGACCAGCATATTTTCCTAAAGATCAATTAACCGACAAACCTGAAAGGTTTTTTGTAAATGAAATTATAAGGGAGAAGATATTAATTAATTTTAAAAAAGAAATTCCATATTCTGTAGAAGTGGTTACTGAATCTTTTGAAGACGAATCTAAAATTATAAAAATTCGGTCTATTATCATGGTAGAAAGAAATAGTCAGAAAGGGATTATTATTGGCCACAAAGGGGATGCAATTAAAAATATTGGAATTCAATCTAGGATAGATATGGAAAGCTTTTTTAATAAAAAAGTATTTTTAGATCTTCAAGTAAAAGTTAATAAAAACTGGAGATCTAGTGATACAGAACTTAAAAGGTTTGGATACAATCAAAAATGATTTTATTGTTATAAAACATTAGATTTGTAGCCCTTAATAAAATAACATGAGTTCTATTGTTGCTATTGTAGGTAGACCCAATGTGGGAAAATCCACATTGTTTAATAGGTTAATCCAAAAAAGAGAAGCGATTGTCGATTCTGAGAGTGGTGTAACTAGAGACAGGCATTATGGCTTTTCGTTTTGGAATGGAAAAGATTTTACAGTTATTGATACTGGAGGCTATATGTTGGGGGGTGATGATAATTTTGAAAAAGAAATAAATGATCAGGTAATGATTGCAATTGAAGAATCTGATGTTATTATTTTTACAGTAGATGTTGAAACTGGTATTAATGCAATGGATAATGAAATAGCTAGGCTTCTTCATAAATCTAGCAAACATATTCTTCTTGCTGTAAATAAAGTAGATAATCATAAAAGACAGCTTGATTCAAATGAATTTCATTCTCTTGGTTTTAAAAAATATTTTAATATTTCAGCAATAAATGGTAGCGGAACTGGAGAATTATTAGATGAATTAGTTGATTATTTTCCTGAAATATCAAAGATAGATGAAGAAAAAATTCCTGGTTTTGCCGTTATTGGAAGACCTAATGCAGGAAAATCATCATTTATAAATGCTTTACTGGGAGATGATCGATATGTTGTTACTGAAATTGCTGGAACCACTAGAGATAGCATTGATACTCATTTTAATAGATTTGGATTTGATTTTAATTTAATTGATACTGCTGGAATAAGAAAAAAATCAAAAATTAGTGATGATATTGAATTTTATTCTGTTGTTAGGTCAATTCGAACAATAGAAAATGCGGATGTTTGTCTAATCCTATTTGATGCAACGCGCTCATTTGATTCACAAGTAAAAAATATTTTTTGGTTAGCAGCAAGAAATAACAAGGGAATAGTCATTTTAGTGAACAAATGGGATTTAGTAGATAAAAAAACTAATACTATTAAATTGATAGAAGAAAATATTAGAAAAGAAATTGAACCTTTTGTTGACGTCCCAATTGTATTTATTTCAAGCTTAACTAAACAAAGAATTTTTAAAGCAATAGAAACTGCTATGGTAGTTTATAAGAATAAAAAACAAAATATTGTTACTAGAAAATTTAATGATTCTTTATTGCCAATTATTCGAAAGAATCCACCTCCGGCCTATAAGGGAAAATATGTAAAAATAAAATTTTGTACGCAGTTACCATCATCTTATCCTCAGTTTGCATTCTTCTGTAATCTTCCTCAATATATAAAGGATCCTTATAAAAGATTTTTGGAGAATAAGATTCGTGAAATATATAATTTTTCTGGAGTGCCGATTAATATATTTTTTAGAAAAAAATAGTGTTTGTTAAAGTTCTTCTTTAATATTTGTAAGAGCTGTTTTTATTTTTTCTAGTTTTTTAACTACTTCAAAGTTCTTATTTAAAATTTTTAATTGTTCTTTTGCTCCCTCAAGAGTATAACCTTTTTCTTTAACTAGATGATGAATAGTCTGAAAATTTTCTACATCAATTGAAGAATATCTTCTTGTTCCCCTACTATTTTTTTTAGGTTTTAAGACATCAAATTCTTTTTCCCAAAATCTAATTAATGATGTATTCACATTAAAAGCTTTGGAAATTTCTCCTATTGTATAATATAATTTTTCGGGAAGGTTGACATGCATTAATCTAGAGATTGGTTTTCTTGATTAGCAATCTTTAATAATTCATCAAACTCATCAGGAGTTAAATTGCCATAGTAAAAGTTAATTGGATTGACTTGTCTTTTGTCTTTTCTAACTTCATAATGAAGGTGAGGTGCTTGAGATCTTCCAGTATTTCCAACAAATCCAATTATATCACCTTTTTTTACTTTTTGATATCTTCTCACATTGTATTTATCAAGATGAGCATATAAAGTAACATATCCAAAACCATGATCAATTCTAATATGTTTTCCATATCCCGAAGATCTTGAATCAGCTCGGATGACTTTTCCATCACTTGCAGCATAAATTGGAGTGCCCCTTGGAGCAGTAAAATCCATTCCACTGTGCATACGTCTAGATTTTGTAAAAGGATCTGTTCTATAACCAAAACCAGAAGCCATTCTAGTTAAGTCATTATTTTTAATTGGTTGAATAGAAGGAATTGCTGATAGAAGTTTTTCTTTATCACTAACTAATCTTTCAATTTCATCTAAAGATTTTGATTGAATAACTATTTGCTTTGTTAGAATCTCAATTTTTTTTGTTGTTTCTATTACTAAATCTGAATTTTCAAAACCTTCTAAATTTTCATATCTGTTTATTCCACCAAATCCAGCTTTTCTAACTTCATTTGGAATAGGGTTAGTCTCAAATAAAACTCGATAAATATTATTGTCTCTTTGTTCGATATTTTCAAGTACTATATTAAGTTGAGATATTTTTTTGTTTAATAAATCGAATTGAAGTTTATAGTTAGAAAGTTCTCTAGCTTGAGTTAACTCAGTTGGAGTATTTAATAATGGAGTATTTAATAATACAAGTAAGGCGATAATACCAAAAAACATTGAACTTAAAAGAAAAGCGAATATATTTTTAAATTGAGTATATCTATTAATTTCAACCTTTCTATATGAAAGAGTTTTCTGGTCGTAATAATACTTGGTCTTAAACATTAACTAAATTATAGTATTTTTACAGATGATTTATAATGAATTTTATACTAAAACTTAAGTAAAGATATAAAATTGTTTTTTTGTAAATAGATCTAATAAAAATTACTCTAATATGAATTCTAATAAAGTTCGTTCTGAATTTTTAAGTTTTTTCAAAAAGAAAAATCATAAAGTAGTTAAATCTGCACCAATGGTTATTAAAAATGACCCAACATTGATGTTTACAAATGCTGGTATGAATCAGTTTAAAGATAATTTTTTAGGCAATGTTATTAGTAATGATAAAAGATTAGTTGATACTCAAAAATGTTTAAGGGTATCGGGAAAACATAATGACCTAGAAGAAGTGGGTATTGATACATACCATCATACTATGTTTGAAATGTTAGGTAATTGGAGTTTTGGAGATTATTTTAAAAAAGAAGCAATAAGCTGGGCATGGGAACTTTTAACAGAAATTTATAAAATTGATAAAAATTCTTTATATGTAACAATATTTGAAGGTTCAAAAAAAGATGGTACATCAAAAGATAAAGATGCATATGGTATATGGAAAAAGATTATTGATGAAAGCAGAATCATTTTAGGAAATAAAGATGATAATTTTTGGGAGATGGGAGATCATGGACCATGTGGACCATGCTCTGAAATACATGTTGACATTAGATCAGAAAAAGAAAAATCAAAAATTTCAGGAAAAGATTTGGTGAATAAAGATCATCCAGAAGTGATAGAAATATGGAATTTAGTTTTTATAGAGTTTAATAGAAAAAAAGATGGCTCTCTAGAAAAACTTCCACTTAAGCATATTGATACTGGAATGGGCTTTGAGAGGTTATGTATGGTCTTACAAGGAGTTAGGTCTAACTATGATACAGATATTTTTCAACCATTGATCAATGAGTTAGAGTTAGTTTCTAAAATTAAATATGGGATTGATAAAGAAAAGGATATAGCAATTCGAGTGATTGTAGATCATTTAAGAGCGATTTCTTTTTCTATTGCAGATGGTCAATTACCATCTAACAATGGTGCAGGTTATGTTATAAGAAGAATATTAAGAAGAGCAATTCGATATGGGTACACATTTTTAGATCAAAAATCACCATTTATTTATAAACTAGTAAAAAAGCTTTCATCTCAACTTTCTCAGGCATATCCTGAACTTGAAAGTCAAATTCAAATTATTGAAAATGTAATTAAAAAGGAGGAGTCCTCATTCTTGATAACTTTAGAAAATGGTATTATAAAACTAAATAATATTATTTTGAATAGTAAAACAAAAAATATTTCTGGTTCAAATGCATTTGAACTTTATGATACTTTTGGCTTTCCAATTGATTTAACTTCTTTAATTTTAAGAGAAAATGGGATGTCTTTTGATTCCAAAGAATTTAATTCTTTGATGAGTATTCAAAAAAATAGATCTAAATCTGCTTCTCATTCTTCTAATGAAGAGTGGGTTAAAATTAATGAGTCTGAACAAAGTAAATTTATAGGTTATGATGAATTAAATTCTAATTCTAAAATTTTAAGATATAGAAAAACAAAAAACAATAAAAAAGAAGAAATTTATCAGGTCGTATTTGACAAAACACCTTTTTATCCAGAAGGAGGAGGTCAAGTTGGGGATACTGGTTTTTTGGAAACTGGTTCAGATCAGAAAATAAAAATTTTGAATACATTTAAGGAAAATGATTCCATAATACACCTAATTGAATCTCTTCCAAAGGAATTAGATAAAAATTTTAATATAAGAGTTGATAAAAATAAAAGGTTTGCTTGTTCTAGTAATCACACAGCTACACATTTGCTTCATCAAGCTTTGAGAAATGTTTTAGGAGACCATGTTCAGCAGAAAGGTTCTATGGTTTCTGATAAATATTTGAGATTTGATTTTTCTCATTTTTCAAGATTAAATGAAAAGGAATTAGAAGAAATACAAAACTTCGTGAATCAAAGAATAATGGATGAATTAGAATTTGAAGAAAACAGAAATTCATCTCTAAAGGAATGTTTAGATAAAGGAGTAATTGCTCTTTTTGGAGAAAAATATGGAGATGTAGTTAGATCAGTTAAATTTGGAGAATCTTATGAATTATGTGGAGGAACACATGTTAAAAATACAAGTCAAATTAGGAGTTTTATTATAACATCTGAATCCGCAATATCAACTGGAATTAGAAGAATTGAAGCATTAAGCGGTCCAAATGCAATAAATTACTTAATTAACCAAACAAAAACTTTGAAAGAAATTAATTCAATTCTTTTAAATGATAAGAATCCTGTTGATGCATTGAATAAAATTAAAAATCAAAATGTTTCTTCAAATAAAAAATTAGAAAGATCACATAATGAATTAATTGGATATTATATTAAAGATTTAAAGAAAAATTTAGAGTTAATTAATGGTATAAATTTTTGTGCTATTGAATTTTCATGTGATCCTAACGTTTTAAAAAATTTAGCTTTTAAAGCTGGAAAGGAAATAGAAAATTTGTTTTTAGTTTTATGTTCTAGTTTTGAAGGAAAGGCTTATGTTATGTGTTATATTTCTAAAAATTTAACAGAGTCTCATAATATAAATGCACAAAATATAATTAAAAAATTAGGAGATTCTATTGGTGGAACTGGAGGTGGCCAATCATTTTTTGCAACCGCAACTGGAAATAATATTTCTGGAATAAAAAATGTAATTAATAAATCTAGAGAATTTATTAATTAACCGATACTTCTTCTTTTGGTGGGTATACAGATAAAATTTTGTTGACATAACCTTCTACTAATTCATCTCTATTCATTCTATTAGTAGATAAAAAACCTATTCCTTTTCCTTGCCAGACTAGCTGCTTTGATTTAGTATCAATAATGTCAATGTATAAAACTCCTTCAGAAGTTGTATGAGACACTCTTCTATAATTTCTTCCATAATAAGGATACCATCCTGAATAGTAAGGACTATAATAAGAGTTATCTATATATATATTTTCAGAAGATTTCGTAGAAATATTTATCAATAAATCAGGAGATTCACTTATAGCCATCCCTTTTTGTAAGAGATTTTTTTCTATAGACTTGAGAATTCTTTTTTTATCTATATCAGAAATTTCAACTTTATCAATCCCTGTTTTGTAGAAAGCAAATGATTGATAGTTATTAAAATCAATTTCAGAATCGAAATCAGAATAAACTCGAATTGAATTACAACTGTTTAAAGAAAAACCTAGAATAAAAAGAATCAAGATATATTGGTTAAATATTTTCATAGTATAATTTTTTGATTATAAATCAATAACTGTGCCTAAATGTTATATTTTAGTTTCTAGGCATTACTTTTGTAAATGTAATAATATAAATTAATGAAAAAAAGGATCTGTAATTATAAGCTATTAATATTCATTTTTTTATTCTTCCTTAACTCATGTGGATCTAAAAAACTTTCATACAAAAAAAAGAATCCAAAAAAAATAGAAAACAAATCATTAAAATCAGTTAATCGTTTCTTTAAATCAATGACTAGTGAACAAAGAACTCATTGGTATGTAAATACATATTCTAAAACTGCTATAAATGAAATGAAAAAATATGGAATTCCTGCAAGCATAACTATGGCTCAGGGAATATTGGAATCTAATTCTGGTAAGGGTGGATTAGCTTTAAAGTCGAATAATCATTTCGGAATTAAGTGTCATTCAGGTTGGAAGGGTAAAAAAGTATATCATGATGATGATAAAAAAGGAGAATGTTTTAGAAAATATAAAAACCCAGAAAAATCTTATCGTGACCACTCTGTTTTTTTAGTTTCAAGAGATAGGTATAGTTTTTTATTTAGATTAAGAAAAGGTAACTATGTGAAATGGGCTTTAGGCTTAAAAAAGGCAGGCTATGCTACAGATCCTGCTTATGCAGATAAATTAATTTCAATTATAGAGAGGTATGAGTTATGGAAATTAGATGGATCAAAAAAACCTTTAAATGCCAAAAAAGAGAAAAGGAATAAAAAATCTAAAATTGTAGATAATAAAAAAAATAAGAAAAATTCAAAGACATATATAATAAAAAAAGGAGATACCTTATATTCTATTTCTAAACAATTAAAGGTAAGTGTTCAGGATTTAATAAATATTAATAATTTGGTTGGAAATGCAATAAGTATTGGACAAGTTTTAAAATTAGAGTAGATGATTTACAAAAGAAGTAGCGAATTATTTAAGGAAGCTAATAAGGTGATACCTGGGGGAGTTAATTCTCCAGTTAGAGCATTTAAAGCAGTTGGAGGATCTCCTATTTTTGCATCAAAAGCAAAAGGAGCTTATATATATGATGAGGATGGTAATAGATTTGTTGATTATATATCATCTTGGGGACCTATGATTTTGGGACATGCTCATCCTAAAGTTATTAATGCTATTTCTAGAGTTGCTAAAAATGGAACTTCGTTTGGAATGCCAACTTTGTTAGAAACTAAATTGGCGAAGCTTGCACTATCAATGGTTCCTAATATGGATAAAATTAGATTTGTTAATTCTGGAACTGAGGCTTGCATGAGCGCAATTAGATTAGCAAGAGGATTTACTAAAAGAGATAAGATTATCAAATTTTCAGGATGTTATCATGGACATTCAGATTCTTTTTTGATAGATGCTGGAAGTGGAGTTGTTACTTTTGGAGAACCAAACAGTCCTGGAGTTACTAAAGGAACTGCTAAGGATACCATAATTGCACCATATAATAATATATCTTATATAAAATCTATATTTAAAGAAAATATTGATCAAATAGCAGCAATCATTATTGAGCCTGTAGCAGGAAACATGGGCTGTATTGTTCCAAACCCTGGTTTTCTGGAAGCTTTAAGAGAAATTTGTGATCTAAATAATTCTTTACTCATTTTTGATGAAGTGATGACTGGTTTTAGGCTTTCAAGGGGAGGTGCTCAGGAGGTTTTGAGAGTTAACGCTGATATAGTTGCATATGGAAAGATAATAGGAGGAGGATTGCCAGTAGGAGCATTTGCATCTAGAAATGAAATAATGAATCAACTTTCTCCTGTCGGAAAGGTTTATCAGGCTGGAACATTAAGTGGAAATCCATTAGCTATGATTGCAGGATATGTTACTTTAAATGAATTGAATAATAATTCCGGAATTTATACAAGTCTTAAAGAAAAAACAGCATATCTAAAAATTGAAATGAAAAAAATATTACAAGAAAATAAAATTGATTTTCAAATAAACAGTTATGGTTCTATGATTTCTCTGCATTTTTGTTCTAATCCAGTATTTGATTTTAATTCTTCAATAGAAGGAAATAATAATGTTTTTAAAAAATATTTTCATGGAATGTTGAAGGAGGGTATCTATTTACCTCCAAGTCCATTTGAAAGTTATTTTTTAAATGATGCTTTATCTTATCATGATATTGATTTTACTTTAAATGCATTTAAAAAAGTTTGCAAATCCTTTTAAATAGATTTTCCATTTAGAATTCTATTTATTTTGGTAGCAGCTGTTTCAAGGTGCATTTTACTCATTGTATCAGAATTCTTTTTAATAGATTTTTTAATCTCCTTTTCCAATTCTGATAATTGTCCCACAGCAATTGTTCTTATATCAGACTGGCTAACCTTTACAGTTGTCACACGGCTTCGAAAAAATGAAGGAACTGATCCTTGTTCTTCCGTCATTATATAGTTAATTCGATCTAAATATGCTAGTTGTAAATTTCTTCTATAAACATCAATTGGTTGATTAGTATAAATTTCTCTCCATATTCCTTTTTTTAAATCAGACATCATTTCTAATAAGGTATATGCTTTTGAACCATTAATTGCTTCATTCTCAATCATTCTAGCCATTCTTCCAAAATCTAAAATATTATTTAAAATTCTAGTTTGAGTACTTCGAATTCTATTTGTGTTTCCTGCAAATTCAATTTTATTTAAGATATTCTTATCGATCATCCATGTCGGAGTTTTAAATAATTGATTTTGTAGAAAATTCATACAATTTTTTTGATGAGCCTTTTCAACATGAGTATAAACAGCACCAGATTGATCATAAGTTTTGTAATATTGAGTGATACCACCAATATTTGATGTAACATGCCCCATATATCTATTAAATTGAGATAGAACTTGACCATACATGGTATTTAAATCACTATAATCTTTTCCTTTTTCAGCTGTCCAGTCAATTAAATTAGGTACAATTCTTTTTAAGTTTAGAATTCCATATTCACTAGCTTTAACAGCATTATCTCCAAGATCTTCAGTTTGTGAAGTAGGATCAATTCCTGCACTTCCAAATCTATGCATCATGCTATCCTGATTATCTAAAATCCATTGATCTAAAATATCCTTTTCATCTTTTGCATTCTTTGCTTCAATAATCGGTCTATATCCCCATTTTATGGCATGTTTGTCATATACCCCAATATTTGGCATTAAAGCAACTCCTTTATCTCCAGGTTGTGCTATGTAATTAAATCTAGCATAATCCATAATAGATGGAGCTGTACCATACTTTTTTGTGAATGTTGCGGATCTTAACGAATCAACTGGGTATGCACTGCTACTACCCATATTATGAGGCAATCCTATTGTATGGCCAACTTCATGAGCTGAAACAAATCGAATTAATCTACCCATTACTTCGTCTTTGAATGCTACTCCTCTAGCTTCTTTATTGATAGCTGCAGTTTGCACAAAAAACCAGTTTCTTAAAAGCGTCATTACATTGTGATACCAGTTGATGTCGGATTCTAAAATTTCCCCTGATCTAGGATCACTTACATGAGGTCCATTTGCATTAGGGATTGGAGAAGCTAAATACCTCACTACGGAATATCTTACGTCTTCTGGACTCCAATCTGGATCTTCTTCTTTAGAAGGAGGGTCTTTAGCAATTATAGCATTTTTGAACCCAGCTTCTTCAAACGCAACTTGCCAATCTTCAATTCCTTGTTTTATGTATTTTCTCCATTTTTCTGGAGTTGCCCTATCAATATAGTAGACAATTTGTTTTTTAGGAATAACAAGTTCTCCTTTTTTAAATTTTTCTAAATCTTCTTCTTTAACTTCTAATCTCCATCTGTCAAGATACTTTAAAGATTTGCTTTCTTGTACATCTAATCCATAATCTATTTGACTTCTTGCAAACCAACCAACTCTTTGATCAAAATATCTTCTTTTCATAGGAACCTTTGGAAGCAAAATCATAGAATTATTAATTTCTAATGATACTGCTCCAGTACTAGAACTTAAAGATGGACCCATACTAGGACCTGATGATTGTGATAAATTATAAGTTTTCACATGTCTAGATTCAATATTTATTGGATAACTTTTTAATGATTCAATAAAAGATCTCTTAGAATCAAGATTAGAAATTTTATAACTTTTTCTTCTAGATTGAGGTAATCCTAAAGGCTTAACATCATCTGTAAATAATTTTGTTACATCAATTACTGTTGATGTAGAATCCTTACTAACAGTAGCTATTTTAAAGTTATATAAGACTGGTTCAAAATTTGAATTTACTACAGCTTCGTTTATAGGAAGTGAATCATTAGCTACAACATTGTGCGACACTACTCTTAATAAAATATTTTGATCTTTTTTTTGCCATCTAAGTACTTGAGTGTTTTGTTTTCCTCCACCAAAACCAAGTCCAGCAGCAGTTTTTGCAATTCTTGTTACCATTAACATTTCTCTTCCTAATAAGGAATCATTTATTTCATAGTAATATTTGTCTTTAACTTTATGAACATCAAAGAGCCCTTTATCAGTTTTAGCCTCTTTTGTAATTATTTCTTCATATGACTTTGGTTTACTAGATTCTTTACTATTTTCTTTCTTTTCTTTATCAACTTTAGAAGGCGCCTGAAAAGGTCTTTGAGAAGGTCTTTGAGAAGGTCTTTGAGCATTAAGCTGAAAAGAAATTAATAAAATGATAATTAATGAGTATGCTAATGAATTTTTCATAATTTTTTTTTGAACTTATTAAGATATTAAATTATTGCTAATAAATAAGGCTTATATTGATTTTATTGAAACCATTTTTTTACTTCTTCTAACTGGAGAGCATCAATAGTTAATTTGTTTTTTTTTCTGTATCCATTAAGTTTTTGATGAATTTGAGTAGGTTTATGTGAAAGTAAATTTTCAGGGTTAGAATATAATTCCATAATATAATCTATCCACTTTTCTTGAATACCTATTTTAATAAAATCTTCTTTTTTTGGTTTAGGTTTAGATAATTCTGGCTTCATTTGAGGGAAAAAAATAACCTCTTGAATTGACTTATTATCTGTAAGTAACATAACTAAACGGTCGATTCCAATTCCAATTCCTGAAGTTGGTGGCATTCCATATTCAAGTGCTCTTATAAAATCATTATCTATAAACATTGCTTCATCATCTCCCTTTTCAGAAAGTTTAAGTTGCTCTTCGAATCTTGACAATTGATCAATAGGGTCATTTAATTCCGAGTATGCATTTGCTAATTCTTTTCCATCAACCAAAAGTTCAAACCTTTCAGTAAGTTTAGGATTATCACGATGTTCTTTTGTTAATGGACTCATCTCTTTTGGATAGTCAGTAATAAATGTAGGTTGTATATAATGCTGTTCACATTTTTTTCCAAATATTTCATCAATTAATTTTCCCATGCCCATGGTTTTATCAACATCAATACCCATTTTCTTTGCAGTTTCAAACATCTCTTTTTCATTAAAATTTGAAACATCAATTCCAGTATGCTCTTTTATTGAATCTAAAATACTTATTCTTTTAAATGGAGTTTTAAAATCAATTTCTTTATCTCCCAATTTTATTTTAGAAGATCCTTTTAAATCAATTGCAATTTTTTCAAGAAGATTTTCCGTTGTTTCCATCATCCAGAAATAATCTTTGTATGCAACATAAAGTTCAACCATTGTAAATTCTGGATTATGAGTTCTATCCATTCCTTCATTTCGGAAAACTTTTGCAAATTCATATACTCCTTCAAATCCACCAACAATTAATTTTTTAAGATATAATTCGTTAGCTATTCTTAAGTATAATGGAATGTTTAATGCATTATGATGAGTGATAAATGGCCTGGCTGATGCTCCTCCTGGAATAGATTGGAGAATAGGTGTTTCAACTTCAAGATATTTTTTTTCATTAAAAAAAGATCTCATAATATTCATAATCTGAGTTCTTTTTAAAAATGTATCTCTAATTTGAGAATTAACAATTAAGTCAACATATCTTTGTCTATATCTTAATTCGGGATCCTTGAATTCATCATAATTTTTCCCTTCTGAATCAGTTTTAGGTAAGGGAAGGGGTCTTAGTGATTTACTTAAAACAGTGAATTTGTTTACTAAAATTGTTTTTTCACCAACTTGTGTTGTAAATAGTTTTCCTTCAATTCCAATAATATCTCCAATATCAAGAAGTTTTTTATAAATGTCATTATACATTGATTTATCTTCATTTGGACAAATTTCATCCCTGTTAAAGTATAATTGAATTTTTCCTACACTATCTTGAATTTCAGCAAAGCTTGCTTTACCCTGTATTCTTCTAGACATTAATCTCCCAGCAATTGAAACAGATTTATTTTCTTTAAAATCTGAAATAATTTTTATTGTATTTATTGAAACCTTAAATAATGCAGCTGGATAGGGATTTATACCATATTCACGAAGTTTATCTAACTTTTGTCTTCTTATTAGCTCTTGCTCCGACAGCATAATTATATTTTTAATTTATTCAAAGATAATGAATAGAACAGAAGGTACAACTAAGATGTTTTATTTCGTGTAGATATATATATCTTAGCACTATAAATTTATGATTTGAGTTTTTGGAGAGTTTTACTGTCAATAATTTTCCCTCCCTTTTCAGTTTTAGATAGAGGATGTGGCTCTGTTTTAATAGTTTTTATTTTAACCTTATGTGGATGGGTTCCGGGTGTTATTGCTGCGTTGGTAATTTTAAACAATCCTGAAAATTAATTAAAATGAATAAAAATATTATAATTCATGATTTAGGTTTAATGGAATATGAAAAGGCATTAGAATACCAATTAAATTTATTTAATGAGATAATTGATAATAAGCTCAGTAATAGAAAAAATAACACTAAAATTAAAACTAAAAATCATCTTGTTTTTGTTGAACACAATCATGTTTATACTTTAGGAAAAAGCGGAAAAATAAATAACTTGTTAATAGATAAAGAAATCTTAGAAAAAAATAAAATAAAATTCTTTAATACAAATAGAGGAGGAGATATTACATATCACGGCCCTGGCCAGATTGTTTGCTATCCGATCATAGATTTAGACAATTTTTTTACTGACATTCATAAATATTTAAGATTTTTAGAAGAGACAATTATTTTAACCTTAAAAGATTATGGAATTAAAGGCGAAAGAAGTAAGAATGAGACTGGAGTATGGATTATTCCAAACTCGATTGATGCTAGAAAAATTTGTGCATTAGGAGTTAAAGCTAGTAGATGGGTTACTATGCATGGATTGGCTTTAAATGTTAATACTGATTTGAATTATTTTAAAAATATAATTCCATGCGGAATTAAAAATAAATCTATTACTTCAATCTCAGTTGAAACTAAAAAAAACATCAAAATGGAATTAGTTAAGAAAAAAATTATTAATAATTTTCTGAATGTTTTTTCAGCTAAATTGAATTAATCAAAGGAATAAGTTAAAATTTCATTTTCATCCCCAAAAACAGTAATTAATTTATTATTTTCATTATTTAGAGTTATATCAATATTACTATTACCAAAAATGGGAAAATTGTCAATAGCGTCCCCATTTATATCAAATAAATAAACTTTACTTTCATCAAAATTAGTTATTGAAACAAATTCATTATTAAATAACTTTGGCTTAGAGTAATTTCCGTACTTAAGCTCTATATTCTTATTGTTAATATTTAAAATATTTTCAGATATATAAGCAGTGTTTTTATTATTGCTAGTAATTGAATATTTTGATTCTAAAGGCAGAGGTTTTTTAGAAATTTTTCCATTTAAACTAATTCTAATTAGATTGTTATTATTATCGATAGTTAATATTGAATTTTTATTAATATAAATTTCATTTCCAGAAACATTCAGATTTTCAGGAAGTTTAATTCTAATGTTTCCTCTTCTATCAGTAATATATAATTTTTTCTCAGTATTTATTATTAAATAATCTTTAGAACCAATTCTAAAATGCTTAGGTGAATTAGTTATTTTATATTTTATGTTATTTTTATTAAAACCCCTAACTATTTTCATTTTTGAGTCTAGCATTTTAATTTGATTTTCATAACAAATTAAAAAACGATAATTTTTATTTTTATCATAATCAAAAACTGAAAGGCCAAGAACTTTTGAGTTTTTTTTATGGTTTATCTTCTTAACTTCTTTTCCGTTTTTATCAAGAATGATAAAGCTTTCTTCAGTATTAAAAGCATACTGTAGTCTACCGTTTTTATAAAGATCTATTTGGGTAATTTCACCTATTATTTTACTTTTTAAATTCTTTTTCCAAAGAACTTCTCCAATACTAGATATTAGGTATAAGTTATTTTTATTGTCTTGAGTTAATAATTCCTTTTTCTTGGTAATGTAATTTGTCATCCACTTTGGTTTTAAAAAAATACCATCATCTAATTTTAAATTAAAAAGAATCTTAGGTCCGAGTGAATTAATTTCTTTTTCTGATTTTGATATACTATGAGTCTTATAAATAATATTTTCTTCAAGGGATAGGTGATTAATCCAAAATCTATAATTTTCTTGTTTTAAATTGAAATCCTTAAATAAAATAGTGTCAAATTGAGATAAATTATAAATATTTAATAGATTGCTTTTTTGTGGAATGTTATCATAATTTTTGTTGAACCTTGAAGATTTAATTAAAGTAGAATTATTTCTAAAATTTAATATAATATTTTCAATGGAATTTTTATTATTAGATAAAATCAATATATTTTCAATTAATGTTCCATAATTTTTTTTTGAAATTTCAAAGTCAACGAATGGAATTTTTGTTTTAAATAATTTAGTATTGAATTTATAAACTTTGTTGTTTCTGTAAATATAATCTGCTTTAAAATTATTCTGAATTAGTGATTCTAATAATCGATTACTTTTAAAGCTTATTGTAGAAATAGTGTCATTTTCAAAAAATATTTTACCAATTTCATTTATATCAAATAATAAAGAATCATCAATTACTTTTTTGAGTTCATTTATAGAAATTTTGTTTTCTAGATTTGAAATAATTTTTGAGTGATTATATGCAATTCTTTTAAATTGTTTAAAATTAGCTGGAATGATTTTATTTATATTTGAATTAGTTGGATTTATATCTTTTAAAATATTAATTTTTTTAAAAATTGAATCATGTTGAAACCCTATTCCATTTAGTGTAAGTTTGTGTTGATTTAATTCAATATCAAATTGAATCCAATCAGAAATATTAGAAATATTAAATATCTTTCTAAGATTAGAATTTTTCAAATATTTTGAAAAATTGTTTGAAATAAATAATGAAATATTTGAGTTAGAAATATTATATAACTTTTTTAAATCACCACTTTTTTCAGTATATATATGATTAGAATTCCTTAATGAATTTTCAATTAATAATTTACTTTTTGATTCTATATAAATTCCATTCTTAATCGTGTTATAATATTCATTTTGTTTATTTAGAATTCTATTAATAGTAAATCCATTGTATTTTACAGAATCTTGAATATTGATATTATTAATTATATTTTTTTGTTCTGAATATATAATAGATTGAATTTCATTTTTTCCAATTTTATGATAACTAATTAGTACAGGTTTATTGAAAAACTTTTTAGAAATGGAATCAGATTTATAATTTAATAAAGAGTTAAAATTTTTGTGAAATTTTTTTACATCAATTTCTTTTGTCGACTTGTATTTGACTAATAATATAGGGTTTGTAGGAACTAAATCAATTAGATCTAATTCTTTTTTATAACCATTATCACAGTTTGTAATTAATAATAGTAAAAGAAATAGAGAGATTTTTTTCATTTCGATTATATATGTAAAAGTAATGAACTAAAAATTCAATTTATATTAATTTAAAACTTTTTCTATGATGTTTGGTTATGCCGTTTTTTAAAATTGCAATTTTGTGTTCCTTTGTCGGATACCCATTATTTTTAGACCAATTATATTGAGGAAATTTTTCAGATAATTTAATCATATATTCATCTCTAGCAGTTTTTGCTAGAATAGATGCAGCAGCGATACTTGTGTATTTTGAATCTCCTTTAACAATACATTGATATGGAATTTTGTTTTTTGATATAAAATAATTCCCATCTACTATAATAAATTTTGGTTTTGTTTTTAATTTACTTATAGCTTGATTCATAGCTAATATAGATGCATTTAAAATGTTTATTTTCTCAATAGTTCTAACCGAAACATAGGAAATTGCATAATCAATCGCATTATTTAGTATAACCTTTTTTAATAAAACCCTTTTCTTTAACGATAGTAATTTGGAGTCGTTTAACATACTATGATTAAAATCTTTAGGTAAAATTACAGCTGCAGCTGTCACTGGTCCAGCTAGACAACCTCTTCCTGCTTCATCTGTCCCACATTCAATATTATTTGAAAAGTACTGTTTTAACATTATTTTAATTTTAAATCAGCTATTAATAAAACATTAATACAAGGAAATATATAACTTTACCACAAAGTAAATTAATGAAATTTTATTCTTTTATAATAATAATATTTAGTTCATTATCATTTTTATATGGTCAGCAGAATGATTTTAATAAAGATCCTAAATTAATAGAAGATGAAGTTGAAAAAAAAAATATTCTATTAAATAATTTTAAAAAGAAAAAAGATACTTTAAATTCTAGATTGCCAGATATTAGAAAGTATCTAATAATAGATATCAATAAAGATTCAACTTATCTTGATACAACTCTCACGATAAAAAAACATTATAAATTTAATTACTTAAGAAAAGATAATTTTGAACTTTTAAAATATTCAAATATTGGCCAAACATATAATGAATTAACACACAGTTTTGATTTTTTGTCTTTTTTCCCAAAGTTTAGTTTTTCATCAAAAAATCATGCGTATTTAAAATCAAATGAGATAAAATATTTCCAGGTTCCTACTCCTTTAACTGAATTGTTGTTCAAGACAGTTATGAAACAAGGTCAGCATACAGATGCCTTTTTTTCATCTAATATTTCCGAAAAATTAAATTTTTCTATTGCTTTTAAAGGACTAAGGTCACTAGGGAATTATCAAAATATTCTTTCAGGATCAAAACAATTTAGATTCACAACTAAATATAATTCTTCAAACAATCGATATAATTTTAAACTTCATTTTGTAAGTCAAGGTTTTGAGAATCAAGAAAATGGCGGTTTGATTACTGAATCACTTACAAATTTTGAATCTAAAGATCCATTATTTAATGAAAGGTCAAAGCTTTCTGTTAAATTCGAGGATGCTGAAAATTATTTTTCTAGTAAAAGATATTATTTAGATCATCAATTCCTTTTAACGCAAAAGAAAGATTCTACTCAAAAAAATAGTTTTTCCATTGGCCATAGATTTGAATATGAAACTATAAACAATACTTATGAACAAGATCAAGCATCTGAATTTTACGGTACGATTAAATCAGGCTTAAATGGAATAAATGATAAATCTGAGATTAAAACAACTTTAAATGAATTTTATACTGATCTGAATTCTAATTTATTAGGAAAGATTCAGATTATTTATACCAATTACAATTATAAATATAAATCCAATTCTTTATCAAATGAATCTGATGGTTTTAATCAGAATGAAAATGCACTATCTATTAAGTTTAATAGAAATATTTTTGGACATCATTTAAAAGCTATTGTAAGTAATGGCCTTTTTGGAGATAGGTTAGGTAATTTGATAAACACAACTATCGTTTCAAATAAACAAAAAGAATTGAAATATAAATTTGGTTTGAATATTTCTAGTAAACATCCTGGATTTTATTATGAAACATATGGCAGCTCCTATAATAATTTAAACTGGAGCAATAATATAAAAAAAGAAAAAATTAGAAATATTTTTTTAAAGTTTCAGTTTAATAAATTTGGTGATTTACGTATTGATTTAAGAACAATAGAAAATTATACATATTTTTCTTCTGAAGCTACAAGTTTACCATCCTCTAATGACAAAACTTTAATTCCCATAGTAAATCAGTTAGATTCAAGTTTATATTACTTGAAATTAAAGTTGGATAAAGAATTTAAATTTGGAAAATTTGCAATAGACAATTCATTTGTATACCAGAATGTTAATCAAAAAGGAGATTACTTAAACTTACCTGAAATTATTTCAAGGAATACCTTTTATTATTCTAATACAATTTTGAAAGGGGCAATGTTCTTTCAAACAGGTATAAGTTTAAAATATTTTTCTAAATATTTTGCTAATGAGTACAATCCTGCTTTAAGCTCATTTCATGTTCAAAATCAAAAGAAAATAGGCGGATTTCCTCTCATAGATTTATTTGTCAATGCAAAAATAAAACAGACTAGATTATTTTTAAAAGCAGAGCATTTTAATTCTACTTTTACAGGAAATAATTTTTATTCTTCACCATCTTATCCTTATAGAGATTTTATAATTAGATTTGGATTAGTCTGGAACTTTTTTAATTAATGACTTTATATTACTGATGGTAGGTCCCCTTTTTCTTTAGTTTCTAAATTAGATTTTCCCATTAAAAACTTATCTACTTGAAATGCAGCTTCCCTTCCTTCAGAAATAGCCCAAACAATTAAAGATTGTCCTCTTCTCATATCACCAGCCGAAAAAATATGCGAAATACTAGTTTGGTAATTTTTTGATATTATCTGATTTCTGTCATCAGTTTTAATTCCTAATTGTTCAACTAAACTTTTTTCATGACCAGTAAAACCTAGGGCTAACAAAACTAAATCGCATGGCCACAGTTTTTCACTGCCTTCAATTTCTTTTAAGTAAGATTTTTCTCCCGTATTTTTTATCCATTCCACTTCAATAGTTTTTAAACTTATAACATTCCCATTTTCATCCCCTATAAATTCTTTAGTTAAGATACTCCATTGTCTTTTTATTCCTTCTTCATGGGAGCTTGATGTTTTTAGTATAAATGGCCAATAAGGCCACGGGTTTTCTTTAGTTCTTTCAGAGGATGGTTTAGACATTATTTCAAAGTTAGTGACAGATTTGGCACCTTGCCTATTTGATGTGCCGATACAATCTGAACCTGTATCTCCTCCACCAATTACAATTACATTTTTGCCATTGGCATTTAATTCATTTAAAGGCTTTTTTATACCATCAATTACTTGATTTTGTAATTTTAAAAAATCCATTGCTTGTTTTATGCCATTTAATTTTGACCCTTTAATTGGAAGTTCTTTTTTAATTGTTGCTCCAGCACAGAGCACAATAGAATCATAATTTTTCAATTTATTTATTGAAAAATTTTTACCAACTTCTACATTAGTGTTAAATCTTATTCCCTCTTTTTTAAGAATATTGATTCTTCTGTCTATATGGTGCTTTTCCATTTTAAAATCTGGAATACCATATCTTAAAAGACCTCCAATTTTAGCATCTCTTTCAAATACTTCAATGAAATGACCTGCTCTATTTAATTGTTGAGCTGCAGCTAGTCCAGCAGGTCCCGAGCCAATTACAGCAATTTTTTTT
>CEUB01011783.1_pt1 | contig 24749 bp, 29 predicted proteins | sample 356491 | NCBI WGS metagenome assembly CEUB01 (sample SAMEA2623370, study PRJEB7988) | marine metagenome | isolation source: saline water (ENVO:00002010), including | reverse complement strand
TTTTGCTAAAGTTTATTCTTTATTCATTACAGTTAGAATTCCCATTATTACCATGGATAAAAATCCACCCATCCATCCTATGATTGCAAAAATTTCAAATTCAACGAAAGCATCTAAAATTGCACATACTCCAGCAATTGCAAATAGAGCACTAATCACAGTGTAGAACTTTTTCTTCATAGTTAGAGCAATACCCAAAATAAACCAGCTGATTCCCATTATAAAGCTCAAAGATGTATCCCAACCTCTTGCACCTTCTAAAATTCCCTGAGCGAGTCCAGCATCAATTCTATCTGCAGCGTCTAGAGCTGCTATGCCAATTCCTTGCAAGCCAACAAGAACTGGAAAGGTTAGCAAAATTATTAATCCACTAATTTCAGCTAGATTAGAGCTAATAGATTTATCAGTATTTATAGACTTAGCTAGAAAATATAATCCAAGAATCATTAAAGCTGTAGATATTGTTGCAAGGTAACCTCCCAAAACAACTGAATTTTTTGATTCTGCAAGTTTTGCTAGCTCTTCACCTGCATTAAGTTGATAATTATCAGGAAAGAAAGCAATCCAACAAAGCATCGATACTATTGGACCAAAAATCATCATAGATCCAAAAATTTTATTATTCATAATAAGTCCTCTCATTTTTTAAATAAATTTTGGACTATGAATAAGAAAATTGCAATAAGAAAGTGGTGGGCGATGAGGGACTCGAACCCCCGACCCCCTCGGTGTAAACGAGGTGCTCTAGCCAACTGAGCTAATCGCCCTAAGGTATATTCAATTTTATCAGGATTATGTATATTTTTATTGAGATAGAGAATTGTTTTTAGAAAAAATTATTTTCCAATCTATCTAAAATTCTGTCTGCCTCAATCATGTCAAAATCATCTAACTGCTTAAAAGGTTCACGAGATATATTTGTTCTTATAATTCCTCTTTTCCAAAAAAAGTATTTATAAGCACTGACGCTATACATAAACTCAAAATTTAAAGCTTCTAACATTTTATTCCATATTTCAATTGCATCAGTATTAACTTCATTCTCTTTGGATAAAATCAAACTATCCCATAGAACCCTATGAGCTTCTAGCATGTGTCCTGATGGCATAATACCATTTGAACCTCTTCTATATTCATCAATTATGAACCTTCCTCCAGCACCCCCCATTATAGATTTTAGGTTTTCCTTACAATTATTTTTTATAATTGTATGTACTTGAGAGGAGTTACCACTCTCTTCTTTTAAGAAGCTAACATTATCTATTTCATTTATAATTTTGATTAATATCTTATTTGGAACAGTAGGTCCTGCAGGCATCTTATTATTTTGGATCCAGATATCTATATTTATCCCTTTAGATAAATCTTCATAGAATTTGTAAAAATCTTTTTCTGAAGCATATCCCATTGGAGGCATTGCCATTATTGATGAAATTCCAAGTTGCTCTGCAAATTTAGATCTTTCTAAAACATGCTCAGTCGAAGAACTAGTTACACCTGCTATTATAGGTACCTTTCCTTCAGTGACTTTTATAGCTTCTTCCAAAATTTGATTTTTTTCATTATCAGATAATTTTGATGCCTCAGAGACATTAACAGGTAATAAAATTCCATCAGTTTTTTTATCTATGAAATATTCAATACAATTTCTTAAGGACTTAAAATCTATGGACCTATCCTCATTAAATGGAGTGACTGGTATGCTATATATTCCTGAGTAATTTGTATTTTTCATTATCCCTCCGAAGATTAAATTCGCTATATCATTTATTTATTTATAAAATGAAACCATGATTCTTATATAGTTTACTAGATTTTATCTAAAATGAATTCAAATATAAATGAAATTAAAATAGGGCATTGGACAGATAAAGAAAATAAAACTGGCTGCACAGCTATTATTTCTGATGTCCCTCTTATTGCTTCAATTGATATTAGAGGAGGAGCCCCTGGGACCAAAGAAATAGCTCTTTTAGATCCAATTGCAACTGCTCCAAATATCAACGGACTTCTACTTACAGGAGGAAGTGCATTTGGATTAAATGCTTCATCCGGAGTTGTACAATTTCTTGAAGAAAAAGGAATTGGTATTAAGTTTGGAGGTAACACAATTCCTTTAGTTCCTTCTGCTGTGATTTTTGATTTAAGTGTTGGAAACTCTTCAGTTAGACCTGATACAGAACATGGTTATTTAGCTGCACAAAACGCTTCTAATGAATTTGAAATTGGGAATGTTGGAGTAGGTACTGGTTGTACAGTAGGTAAGTTATTAGGAACTAAATATAGTATGCAAGGTGGGCTTGGATTTTCATCTCACGATTTTGATGACGGAACATCAGTTGCTTGTCTGGTTGCCGTAAATGCTTTGGGCTCTATTGTTGATCCTGAAAATGGAAAAATTATAGCAGGCCCCAAAAAAAATGGAAAAATTTACGATTCTTTAGATTTATATATAAATGGAAAACCTGAAAAAAGAGGATTTCAAAATACAACTATTGGAGCTATTTTTACAAACTCAAAAATAAGCAAAGTAGATTGCAAAAGATTAGCAGTAGCAGCACATGATGGCCTAGCTTTATCAGTAAGGCCATCGCATACTTCTAATGACGGAGATCTGTTTTTTGCAGCAACTACAAATCAAATTGAATCAAAGTTATCAATAGACCAACTTTTTGCAGCTACTATTAAAGTCACATATCAAGCAATTATTAATGCAATAAAAACTTCAGATTAGAACCTATTTTGATTCTATAGGCAATTCTGAATTACCCCACTCAATCCAAGAGCCATCATAAACTTTTACATTGTCATAACCTAAAAGCTCTTGTAGAACAAACCAGGTGTGAGTAGCTCTCACTGCGGTTTGACATAGTGTATAAACTGCTTTTTCAGTCTTTATTCCTTTGCTTTCATAAATGCTACTTAATTTATCTGCATCTAGGAATTGTCCACTTTCATCAACAGCATTAACCCAGTTCACATTTTCTGCTCCTGGAATATGACCTCCTCTGTCAGCTCTTACATCCTTACCTGCATATTCATCAGGGCTTCTAGTGTCACAAACAATTTTTGAAGGGTCATCAACTGTTTCTAATATTTCTTCCCAGTCGGCTATTAAGTCTGAGTTTGGTGTGCCCGAAAATTTATAATTAGTTTTTGAAATAGAAGGACTATCAGTACTTATAGGGTATCCATTTTCTGACCAGTAAGCCCAAGATCCATCAAGTAATCTAGAATCTTGATGCCCATAAACCTCTAGTGCCCATAATCCTCTTGATGCCCACAAGTTACTATTGCCGTCATAAAAAATAACCGTATCATTTTCCCCTATTCCTACAGACGAAAGAGCTTCTGATATATGATTGCTAGATGGTAACATCCCTTTAACTCCATCTTCAGTTTCCCATTGAAAAACTTCATTTGGAGTCAATCTAACTGCACCTGGAATATGCCCTGTGTCATAATCTTCTGCTTTTCTTACATCTATTATTTTTACACTTTTTAGATTATTATTTAGCCATTCAGCAGATACTAGCTTGTCTGTACTAGAATATCCTCTATTGCTAAACCCAGAGTCTGATCCTTCTGACGAACAGCCCAAAAAGAGTCCAATTGTTGCAAATCCAATTATTAATAATTTTTTCATAAGTCCCCCTTATATTTAATTATCTTTTGTTAAAGTTATTTTCCATTCACTGTTATCGATTTCATCTATTTCAACTTCATAACCTCTTTTTAATGCTTGTGGTGGAATAGTTGAGAGCGCAGGAGAATGATCTGTGATGACTTCAAGAATATTTATATCCTTATTTGAATCTAATTCTTCATTAGTCTTGAGCATTGGATAAGGACAAATTTCACCCCTAAGATCCAATTTTTTTATTTCTTCATTACTCATTTTTGTTCCTTTTCTAAAGTTATGTGCCAGATATCATCAACATATTTGATTTTTATTTTGATTTTTTTTTCGACTGCTTTTGGTGGAATATACTTTACAAGTAATTCATCAGTCGTTAGTATTTTTGTTTTACTACAGTTTCCGATGCCACCATTACTAGAAAATAGTTCTTCTAAGATTTCATTTATTCTTAATAATTGATCTTTTACTGGAATTTCAATTAAGTTTATTTCATTTATTTTTTTCATTTTTATCCTATAAATTTAATGATTTTAGTTCCAATAAATGCCCCCATTGCAAGGCTTATTCCAAAAAGCCATCCTGATAAAGAGAATGAAGGTATTGCTGAAAAGAATGCCCCAATAGTACAACCGATTCCAAGGCTTGCAGAGTATCCCATGAGAATTCCTCCAGATAATGATTGAACATATCTTTTTGTTTCTTTTGGAGTTCTTATTTTAAATTCTTGAGAAAGCAATGCTGAAACTAAGGCTCCAAAGAACACTCCTACTGTACTTACGAAAGTATGAGATATAATACCTGATTCGATACTAGAACCCAAGCACCCGCTAAGTGAAGCTATTCCTTTTAAAGGTCCGTCTGAAAGGTTTATACCTTGAGCAATATTCATTGATTGTTTCATTATTTCACCGGTTACACCTGGTGGAGAATGAAATAGAAAATAAACTATTCCAATAAACCCAAGAGCAATTCCTCCAGAGTAAGCTGTCCAGCTTTTTGAGAATAATGTATCAATATTTTGCTTGATTGTTTCAAAGAAACTTTTAGATTTAAGATCAGATTTTTTTGATATAGAGAAACTGCCAACACCAGATTTTGTTTCAATATAGACAACTAGGAAATATACTAAAATAATTCCAAGCATAGTAATTAATAATGAAAATCCATAACCTATGGATTGAGTTGAGGGTAGAAAGATTTTTGGTTCATTGCTTATAAAATTATCCCACCAAAAATCCCAAGTGATTACTAATAAAATTGTGCCTATAAAAATCCCTATCATTGTGACAATTGAAGCAACATACCCTTCTGCTATTCTATATATTGTCCCTGAGACACATCCTCCTGCTGTTACCATGCCTACGCCAAAAATAGTACCTGCAATTAATGTGGAAAAACCAAATGGAAGCACATGTGCAGAAGAAGGAAATTCGCCTGGAACAGGATCTGGCAATATCCATTTTAATATTCCCGCAAAACCTACAGAAGCTATAGACATTGCTAAAAGTACAGCCTTCATATTATGACCAGATCCAAACATAAATAAATCCCTAAAAGATGATGCAAAGCAAAATCTAGATTTTTGCAAGGTGAAACCTAATCCACATGCTGCAATCCAAATTGCCGCATCAGAGAAATTATTTTGTGATATCGCAAAAGAGAATATAAATACTAGTACAAAAAATAACCACCCTAAGATTTTTTGATTTGATACTTTTATTTTTTCTGTTTTTAACATTAAATTTTCCATAAAAAAAACCCCGTTTCAGGGGTTTCTAAATTTTGTATTATTTTTGAAATTAAAACAAATTAAAGAAACCTGGAGCTGTTCATACAACAGCAACAGATACATCCGTTATTTGTTAAATTTCTTATATTCATAGACTTGTATAATAACATAATTTTTTTTGGTATTTAATGTTAAAATATAAGTAACTCAGGAAAAATTATGGCAAATTTCAATATAGAAAAAATAAGAAATGATTTCCCGATATTAGATAGACAAGTGAACAATAAAAAGCTTGTATATTTAGATAATGCTGCAACTTCTCAGAAACCTAATTTAGTAATTCAGTCATTAAATGACTATTACACTAACTACAATTCAAATGTACATAGAGGTGTTCATAAATTATCTGTTGAAGCAACCGACGAATATGAAAATTCACGAGTAAAGGTTGCTAATTTTATTAATGCGTCCCCAAATGAAACTATTTGGACAAGGAATACAAGTGAGTCTTTAAATATTGTTTCAATAGGTTTAAAAGAAGAAGTTAATCAGGGGGACAATATTGTAGTTTCAAGAATGGAGCATCATTCAAATCTAGTGCCTTGGCAACAATTGTGCTTAGAAAAGAATGCTGAATTAAGATACTTAGACCATGATTTAGAAGGAAGAATTGATCTAGATAATGCTAAAAAAATTATAGATAAAAAAACTAAAATAATTGCAATTACTCATATGTCTAATGTATTGGGTGTTATTAATCCCATACATGAATTAAGAGAAATGTCTAAGAAAAATGGTACTATATTAGTTTTAGATGGAGCTCAAAGTGCTCCTCATTTTTCAGTTGATATGAAGGAAATAGATTGTGATTTTTTTGCTTTTTCTGCTCATAAAATGCTAGGTCCTACTGGTATAGGAGTTCTATTTGGAAAAGAAGATTTACTTGATAAGATGGATCCTTTTTATTTTGGTGGCGATATGATTTCAGAAGTAACTTATGAAGGTGCAAAATGGAATGATTTACCTTATAAATTTGAGGCTGGAACTCCAAATATAGCAGATGCGATTGCTACAGGTTATGCAGTAGATTATTTAGTTGAAGTTGGTATGGATAATATAGCAAAGCATGAGGATGAAATAACAAGCTATGCTTTAGATAAAATAAAAGAATTACCTGATTATAAAGTTATTGGGCCTATTGATATGAATAATAGAGGAGGGGTAATTTCTTTTACGCATAATTCTGTTCATCCACATGATATTGGAGAAATTCTAGACAAATATGGAGTGGCTATTAGAACAGGGCATCATTGTGCAATGCCATTAGTTAGATCATATGAAATTGTTGCAGCTTGTAGAGCAAGCTTTTATCTCTATAATACTTATAAAGAAATAGACATCTTTATTGATTCTTTAAAAGAAGCTGTTGATTATTTTAAAACGAGTAAAATCTAATTAATTTTTGACTTAAAGCTTTCAAATGATTTTCTGCAAGTATCAGAAGATTTTACAATTTCAGATTTTACAATATTTAGATTTACTCCCTCGAATTTATCATCTTCCCATACACATTTCATTCGCCACAAAAATTCTTCATCAGAAACCCAAAAATCGTAACTTTTTACACCATCTTTTGAACAATTATAAATTTTGCTTTTTTCTGAATCCAGGTATGAATTATTATCCTTAACACATTCGCCGTATATAGATTTATTTATAGTTTGATAATTGCTATAAAAATAATCAGTTGTAGATGTTAGATTATTTTTTTGATCAAGAGGATATAAAGCTAGCCCAAACCATAATTTTTCTAATGCATTTACATCCAAAATTTGATAAGAAAATCTTGGAATAAAAATTTCTGTGTAACTTTCAAATACAGATTTTGATGATGGGTTGTTTTTATGATCTTCACTTAATTGTCTGTAAGTATTTAGGTCTTCTATAGCAAGTTGAGCGTTATCATCTGTAATTTGGGAAATTTCTGGAAATTGTATTTCAAAAAAATTACAATATATGTAATTTGAATCACATAATTTATAATTATCTTCCAATTGATTACACGAAAAAAATAATAATATTAAAAAAAATAATAAATATTTTACGTTCATTCTATTTCAAATCCTATATAAACTTCACTAATTATTTCAGATTCCCCTGCAAATAATTCTGTGGATGGCATTGCTTCTGCTGACATTCTCATCATAGGCATATCATAAGCAGATTTATTAAGAGGAGTACCGGGTTGAAATTCTTCAAAAGATATTATTTTTCCAAGTTTTATACCTAATTCTTTTTCATAAAATTTAGCTTTGCTAGTAGCGTCATCGACTGCTTTTTCTCTCGCTAAAATTTTATTTTCATCATTCACTTTAGCTTTAAATCTTATATTATTTACCCTAAATGAATTGCCTGTTTCTAGACTTGCTTTATCTATAAAATTAGTTATTTTATCTTTATCTTCTGAACTTATTATCACAGAATTATAAACTTTGTAAGCAATAATTTGACTCTCTCCATAATTTCCATATTCATCTTCTTTTTCAACCCATCTAGTTACAGGGGTAATAGAATATTCTGAAGTTACTATTTGATCTTTTTCAATTCCAATAGTTTCTGCAATATTAATAATTTTACTGATATTTTCATTAACAACTTTAGTAGCATTTATTATTTCTTTATCTCTATTTTCAATAGCTATGTTTACCTCAACAATATCTTGTTTTTGTTTAACTGAACCAGTTCCCTTGATCCAAAAGATATTCGAATAGTCTTTATCTTCCATCAGCATTTGATTGGAGGCTCTGAGTTGATTGTTTTGAGTTGCTGCTGTAGTTTTATCTTCTTTATCTGATGTGTTGCTACATCCGAAAAATAAAAATATAGTAGCAATAATTAGAGTATTAATATAAAAAGTTTTTTTTATTTTATTTATCATAATTTATTTTTTAATTCTTTGAAGAATATTAATATTATTGCAGTAGTAATTATCCCTACGTATGAAAATATTCTCATACTATTAAGAATACCAATATTGTCTCCTAAAAGACCAACTAATAAACTTCCAATTGGAAAAAATCCTATCCCTAGTTGAGCTAAGCCTTGTATTCTACCTCTTAGAGGGTTAGGGGTTTGAGATAATAGGATTCTAGAATGCATATTCATAAAAAAAGTTGTCCCTGCACCTAAAATTGCTACAGTAATACACCCAGATAAAAATGAGCTATTTGTCGTAAAAATGAAACTTCCAATACACAGCATAATTGTTGACATTGCAAAAATTATTCCAGGTCTTGTAATTCTTATTAATAAAGGGAAAAAAATTATTGACCCAATTAATGCGCCTAGCCCTTGTAGAGAAATCATAAGAGAAAACTGTTCGGGAGTTGCATTATAAATAAATCTTGCAAAATAAGGGGTCATTGACTCGAATGTGAATGCTGTTAAGTTTCCTACAGAGATTATCAGAAGGGTAGAAAATATAATTTTATTAGAGAGAGCAAAATTTATTCCTTTGCTTATCCCTGAGTATTTATTTTTTTCTGATCTTGAAATAGATAACTTAGGCATTTTATATAAAAATAATAAATTTATACTATTAACAAATACGAGAACTAAATATAGTTTATCTAGATTCATAAAGTTCATAAAAAACATTCCGATATTTGGACCTATAAACCATGCAGCATTTAATAAAATTATATTTAGAGCTATACCAGCCTTAAGGTTTTTTCTAACAACTAAACTTGCCAAGTAAGATTGTCTTGATGAGATATCTAAGCTTATTAATATTCCTGATATAAATGTTAGTAGAAAAATAACAGTTAAACTTGGGTCAAATAAAAAAAGATATATGGACCAAAATAAAAGATACATAGAGGTAAAAACAATAACAGCTCGAATAAGAGTTAATCTTGCAAATTTATCAACTAACCATCCTGAAATAAAACCTGAAAAAACCATTGGAGCAAATTTGACAAAAACAAGGAATCCAATACTTGATGGGCTTTTAGCTATATTAGTTAATACCCAGGTTATTAAAGCAAAATCAATAAATCTTATAGTATAAATATATATACTTGATAGCGCTAGATTTTTAAAAAACTTTTCTTCTTTTAAGTTAAATAGATCTGAGTAGTAGGCCATTTTAGAAAATATTATGGAAATTATTATATTCTAATCTTGTATATCCTATTGAATCAACTCAAGCTTTTTAAGATTATTATTAGTTATTAATGAAACAATTCTTGAAGCAACCTATTATATTTCTCATTTTCTATATTTATAGAAATAAAGTTTTCAACATTGTTATCATATGAATAATCTAAGTTAGGTGTTTTGGTAATATATTCTTTCATTATTGTAAAATCCTTGAATTTATATTGTTTAATCCCCCGTCTATGCTGATTGTTTGCCCTGTAACGAATGATGAACTATTGGAAAGCAACCATAGTAAACATTCTTCAATGTCTATTGGAGCTCCGATCTTTTTAAGAGGATACATGTTTTTAACCATCTCTCTTGATTTGTCATTTGAAATCATTCTTTTAGATAATTTTGTTTCTATCAGACCAGGTGCTATGCAATTGAATCTATAATTTTTATACCCATATGTGGCTGCACAAGATCTTATTAAGCCTTCTACCCCGGATTTAGCAGCAGAAATGAGTTCGTGGTTAGGTAATCCATAATTTGCTGCTACGGAGGAGAAGCAAACATAGCTAAGTGATTTCATGTTATTTTTTAGTAAACTAGTAAGTATCCTAAAATTAGACATTAAATTAATTTCAAGTACTTCATACATCTCTTCATCTTTTGCTAGATGAAGAGGCTTTAAATTTACAGATCCTGCAAAATTTACAACTGAGATTTCACTGTTTTCTATTTCTATATTTTTGATTACCTCTGATACATCCATGTAATTTTTAACATTAATGAAATTAATGTTTTGACCTACAGAGATTTCATTTCTGCTGATGGCATAAATTTCATTGTTTGCAATAGATTTATTTTCAAGAAAAGATTTAGCCATATCACTACTTGCTCCAAAGGCAATTATTTTTCTATTATCTAAATCCATTTACTAACAACTTCTTTCAAATTATTTACATAATTTTTGAATAAATTATTTTCAAATTTACACCCAATTAAAACTCCTCCAAAAGATTTATCTGAAATGTGCTCTTCTTTTGGCAATGAGCATAATTTGCAATCTTTAGACTTTGTGGAAGCTATTTTCATGGGAATGATTTCCTTTTTTATTAAACAATTCTTTTGAAAACTCTCTCGAACATTGAGCACATTTATAGATACTAAAATTATCTTGATCTACGATATCCATTAAGTCGCCCTTACAGTTAGGACACATTTTTAATAACATTGACATTTTCTTGCCCCTTTATAAATTGTTTATACTTATATATTCTTATAAAAGATGTAGATATTGTGCAAAAATAATTATTTGTCTGATATACTAATCATGTAAGTAGTAAATGAGGGTATATGAATTCAAACTGGTACGTGCCACCTAAAACTGAAATTCAGGCTGTTTCTAAGCAGCTTACTTCAAGTTTGGTTAATGGTCATTATAACCAGGCTAATTTAATTTCGCGAATGTTGATTTCTCAGCAATGGTCACCTGCTGTTATTTACCTTGATTTGATTAGAGTTTCTCTAAACCATATAGGCAATTTATGGCATCAAGGGAAAATATTGATTACTGAAGAGCATAGAGCGACTCAATTTTGCCTCTTATTAATGGATAGGGTTAGAAACAATTTTAGGCTTCCTACTCCAAATGGAATGAAAATATCTATGTCGGCTATAGAGGATGACACTCATGTGATTGGTTTGTATATGACTGCAGATTTTTTTAGATGGGACGGATGGAATGTAGAGCTTTTAGGGAGCTCCATCCCAAATGCAGATTTAATAAAATATATAGACACAACCGTTCCTAACTTTGTTCTTTTATCATCTACTTTTCCAAATAGTAACAATAAACTTGAAGAGGCCATTCAATCCATTAAGGAACTAAATAAAAATATTAAAGTTATTATTGGAGGCCCCGCTGCATCATTGATAAAAGATACTAACAGGTATATTGACGGTTTTGCAGACGATCCATTAAAAGCAACATATGTTGCAAACTCTCTTGTTGAAACAAATCCCGCCTTGATGCCTTTAGAATCAGTCCTTTTGTCACTAGGAGATAAAATTCATACGGTAAGAAAAAACAGAAATCTTAGCCAAAGCGAGCTTTCAAAGAAATCGGGACTTGCTCGAACATTTATAAGCGCAGTGGAGCAAGGAAAGCAAAACGTATCCCTAGGCTCGCTTAAATCAATTTCAGACTCCCTTGGAGTCACAATGTCAACACTGCTGGGAGATTGATACGAATATCGTAAAATGTTTTTATTTATAAATATTAAATAGTGAAATAATCGTAATTCGTTTGAGATTTATACTAAAATTCTCTAATTAGTCATTCGCAATTAGACACAAAAGACTTTATGTTACTAATTTCGTAACAAATATTTAACATTTATCTATATATATGTTGGCATTTCAGATTTAGCATTTAATAAATACTAAAAAAGAAAGGTACAAATTGTTTTCATTAATTGCTAAAGCTAGTCAAAATTTTTTCAATTCAGTCAGTTATAAAGAAGAGGTTCAGCACAGAATTCTTGCAGAAAATTTTCAAAATGAAAATCTTGGTAAAGATTTATCGGTAAAAACTGATGAAGTATCAATTTTAGAATTGTATAAAAAGTACTATAAGTAAATTTAACTTTAGTCTAATATATAAATGATTTGTTGGTCTAAGATCATTTTATAAACTTTCATATTATAATTGGGCATTTTTGAAAAATATTTATCAGTTTGGATAGCTTTAAGCATCATATCTGGAACTATATTGGGTTTTATAATTCCAGGATTTTTTGACTTTATTGCTGATTTGGAATATCAAAAAGTAAATCTTCTTATCGCTTTTTTTATATGGGTGATGATTTTCCCTATGATGGTAAATATAGATTTTTTAAAAATATTAGATTTTAAGTCTAGTCCTAAGGGTATATTACTTACCTTGATTATCAATTGGGTAGTTAAACCATTCACTATGGCAATGCTTGGGATTCTATTTTTTGAAGTATTTTTTGTAAACCTGATATCTCCGGATGATTCCAAGCAATATATAGCAGGTATGATTTTATTGGGAGTTGCCCCTTGTACAGCAATGGTTTTTGTATGGAGTTCTCTTACTAAAGGAGATCCAAATTATACATTATTGCAAGTTTCTATAAATGACATAATTATGATATTTGCATTTGCTCCTATCGCTGCTTTATATTTAGGAGTGACTTCGATTGTAGTTCCATGGGACACTCTACTTATTTCAGTTATACTTTATGTCTTAATACCTTTGATTCTTGGTTTTTTTACAAGGAAATTTATTTTGCAAGAAAATATCTCAAGGTTGAATAAATTTAATAAAAAATTTAAACCATTTATAGTTCAAGGTCTGCTACTTACTGTAATTTTGTTATTTGGATTCCAAGGGGAAAAAATCATAAATTCTCCTTTGCTTATAATATTAATTGCAATTCCGCTCTTGATTCAAACTTATGGAATATTTTTATTGGCTTATTTTTCAGCCTATATTTTAAAACTCCCTCATAAGATTGCTGCTCCTGCTTGCTTAATTGGAACTTCAAATTTTTTTGAACTTGCTGTAGCAGTTGCTATAGGAATGTTTGGTATTAACTCTGGTGCTGCTCTGGCTACTGTTGTAGGTGTTTTAGTTGAAGTTCCAGTTATGATGTCTTTGGTTTATATAGTTAACAAAACTTCCGATAAATTTAGATTTCAATGATTGTTATTAAATTTTTCTAATATGTCTTGTCGATAATAAAATACTGCACTAAGAAAAACAGTAAACCCAATTAAAATGGCTAATATAATTGTTAAATTATTTTTTTCTTCAATAGCATCAGGGGTATATAATCTGTTATACCATTCGTTTAGATCATTCATGCTGAACCTTCTAACATTACCTGATGCATAGGTATTGTTAAATATTTCTTTATATCCGATTGAAAAAACATATCTTGTATTTCCTCTAGAAATGACTTTTACATTTATATCTGTATTTTTTTCTATATTTTGTCTTTCAGATATTATTCTTATAAGATTCATTCTGCTGTAGGGTTCGTAAAAATTTGAAGTTTGATTAGGTAAATACTTAACATCATTAATTAATAGGTAAGGGAATTCACTTGAGTCTTTTAGATTTTCAGGTTCCAGATTTGGTATTAATAAACTGAAATCAAATGTATCGCCTTCTTTTAATTTAAAATCAAGTATCATTTCTTCATCTTTATTTACAAACTCTCCATAAAAAGCATGAGATACTGTTGCATCACTTATTTCTATATAATTTTTTTCTGTTTTATCATTAATACCAAATGGTTGATGAGCTTGAATTGTATCTACAAAGAAGAATAATCCAAAAAATTGGAAAAAAAATATAGAGATTATCTTAATTTTATTTTTCAAAATAATTATTGATTTATTTATCCTTACTATTAATTATAAAGAAAATAAATGATGAACAAATCAAAATACTACCTGTAAATAAAATAGAAAAATTCAAACTTATCTTATCCGACATGTAGCCTATCAAAAGATGTCCTACCCAACCTAATCCTATAGTTATAAACCATGCAGAAACGGCTGTGCTTCTTAATTGAGGAGGAACATTTTTTTGAAGATAGGTCCATTGAACTGCATCAAAGCTGGCTCCACAAGCACCTACAATAGCCAAGAAAAAAATAGCTAGATATAAATTATTTATTAGCGCGATCATTAGTATAGACAAACCAAAAATCAGAGAAATAACTGTTACTATAGAGTGTGCTTTGTTTATATCTTTCCATCTAAATAATCCTAAAATACCTAAAAATCCTCCAATAGATATTGCTGTTTGCAAAATACTTAGAATCCCTATTTCTGATTCCAATATAAATTTCGTTATTGATGATAATAAACTAAAAATAGAAAATCCAAAAATTTCAACAATTCCAGCAAAAAGTAATAAATTTCTAGTATAAAAATTACCAAAAACTATCTTAAGTCCATCTTTTATATTTTTAAAGTAATTGCCTGAATTTTTTTCTTCATTGAATTCTGAAGATTTTATTAATAAAATAATTGATCCTATCAATCCAAATAAACCTGATAATAAAATAGCCTGTTCTATTCCAAATAATATTGAAAAAGCTCCTCCTAATAGAGATCCTATTACTCCGGTAAATCTCATTATCATTGAATAAATTAACATTGCTGTAATTTTTTGATTTTCTCCAACAGAGTTAATTACACTTCCTTGTATAGCAGGAACTACAAATGATCTTGTTATTCCAGTCATTCCTGATGCAATATAAGCGAGTAATAAGAAATTTTTATTTTGAAAAACTAATAATGCAAATATGCATAATACAAAAAACCTTGTAAATCCAACTAAAATAATAATTTTATTCCTTCCAAATTTATCCGCCGCGGCGGCTGTGAAAGGGGAAAAAATAGTTTGAACAACCTGAGTTATTGCAAATGAAACAAGTGTTGCGAAGATTGAATTAGTTGATTTTAAAACTAACCAACTTAAACATAATCTTTCTATCCATTCAGAGCATATAAAAAAGAAAAATCCTGTCATTAAGCTTTGAAATTTTTTATTTTTAAATAATAAGTTTTCTTTTATTTTTATATTTTGTAAAAACATTTTTACTTTATGTAATCCTTATCAAAAAATGGATAGTAAAATATATATATAATCCTACCTAATACAAAAAAAATAGATACTAATATTTTGAATCAAAGAAAAATAAAAGAATCAATAATTGTGGTTGATATAGGAACTTCATCTGTAAAAACCTCAATTTTTGATTTAGAAGGTAATAATTTACCAAAATTTTCTACATCTATACCGCATAGCATAATAAGTAAAAATGATGGAACTTCAGAACAGGATCCAGAGATTTTGAGATCTATAGTTGAAGAATCTATCGATATTGTTTTAGAAAAAGCTGAAGGATATATAGAAGAAATAGTAGGGGTGGGTTTAGATTCTATGGCCAGCACACTATTGGGTATAAATAAAGATGGAAAACCTATAACTCCAATATATACATATGCTGACACTAGATCAAATAATGAAGTTTATAAAATCAAGAAAGATTTTAACGAAACTATACTTCATCAAGAAACTGGAGCAGCGCAGCACACTTCTTATATTCCTTCAAAAATAATGTGGATTAGAGATAATCAAAAGAATTTTAAAGATATTGATAAATTTGTTGATTTTTCTACTTATATTTATTCAAAATGGTTTGAAAATAAAAATTTTAAAGCTAGCTATAGTATTTCTTCTTGGAGCGGATTATTAGATAAAAATAAATTGAAATGGCATTCTGATTTAATTGATTACCTGGATATTTCAGAGGATAAATTACCTGTATTAAGACCATATGATGACTATGAAAAAGGTCTAAATAATCATTACTCAAAGCGATGGAAAAAGTTATCAGAAACTCCATTTTTTTTATCTGTTGGTGATGGTATGGCAGCAACAATTGGAAGTGGGTGTTATGGAAGAAAAAAAATTGCTATTACTGTAGGGAGTACAGGAGCGATAAGAATACTTTTAGATTCAAAAGTAAATGAGGTCCCAAAAGGTTTATGGTGTTATAGATTACTAAATAACTATTCACTTCTTGGAGGTTCATTTTCAGAAGGAGGGAATCTAATTAATTGGGCTTATAATAATTTAAAACTTCCAAAACTAGAAAATTTAAATAGTGAATTATTAAAATTACAACCAGCAGCGCACGGAATTACAGTTTTACCTTTTTTATTAGGAGAAAGAGCATTAGGATGGTCAAATAATTCTAAAGGAATAATCTCTGGATTGAAATATTCGAATACTTCTATAGAAATATTACAGTCTTTTTTAGAATCTATTAGTTATAGATTATTTTTGGTTTATAAAATTTTAGAAGATTTTCTAGATGATGATTCAGAAGTTATAGCAAGCGGAGGGGCAATTAAAAATTTACCATGGTGGATTCAAACTACATCTGATGTTTTAAATAAGGAAATAAATATTTCAAAAGATAATCAAGACACTGGAAAAGGCGTGGCAATAATGATTCTAAAAGCTTTGGGTCAAATACGAAATTTTGAAGATTTTGATACCGAAATAGAAGAAAAATATTATCCTGACAAAAAAAATCATAAAATTCATAAAGAATTAATAGGTTCTCATTTAAAGCTTTATGAAAAAATGATGAATAATTAGAATATATTTAAACAAACATTAAACTAATGAACAATTCATATGACATAGTAATTATTGGAGGAGGAATAGTAGGTTGCTCTGCAGCATATTATGCTTCAAATGAGGGGAAAAAAGTTCTGTTGATAGAAAAAGATTCAATTGCAAGTCATGCATCTGGATTTGCTTATGGAGGAATTACACCTCATGTAGGCCTTGAAGATAATGATCCTTATAATCAAATAAGCAAATATTCTTATCAATTGCATAAATCGCTTGCAAACGAAATCCCAGAAATTTCAGGAATAGATTATGGATACAGGACTTACCCAAATTTTGAACTTGCATTGAATGAAGAAGATGACAAAGATCTAATGTCAATCTACAAAAAAAATTCTAATTCTGATATTTATGAATGGTGCTCTAAAGATGATTTGAAAAAAATAGAAAAAAGATTAGGCCCTAGTGTCATGTCCGCACTTGTGACAAAACTTTCTAGTGGGGTAGAACCTTATAAATTAACATTAGCTTTAAGTATTGCGGCAGAAAAAAATGGAGTAAAAATACTTAATTCCGAAGTGAAAAATATTAAAATTGAGAATGATAATTCTATTATTATTTCAACATTAAATAATAAAGAAATTATCGGGGAACATGTTTTGCTAGCAGCTGGACCTTGGAGTTCAAATTTTGCTAAATCTTTTGGTTTTGATATTCCTATAAGACCATTAAAAGGTCAGATATTAAGATTAAAAAGTGATCAAATTATTGAAAATGGATTTCATTGGGGGCCCAACTATGTGACCACAAAGCAAGATGGATTAATTTGGGCAGGAACAACTGAAGAGGATGTAGGATTTGACGAAAACCCATCCAGTTTTGGACTTCAGTCAATTATGGAATCATTAATCAGAGTTTTTCCTTTTTTAGAGAACGCAGAGTTAGTTCTTCAAACAGCTTGTCTCAGGCCATTAGCAATTGACAAATCTCCAATATTATCAAAATCAGATTTTGGAAATTTATACCTAGCTTCTGGTACTGGTAGGCAAGGCATTCTTTTAGGTCCAGCAATGGGTAAATTGATTCTAGATAATCTAATGTCTAAAAAAACTGAGATTCCTATAGAACCTTTTTCACATAAAAGATTTGCTTAATTTTAAGCCATTGCAGAACTGGCCCTATAAGCAGTTCTAAGATCTTGTTCTTCAAATTCTAATGGTTTTTCTCCTAGAGCATGCTCATATAAAGCAGCTTTATAGATTCCTTCAAGAGTATAAATTATAGATATTGAAGTGGTTGCACACAATAATCCTATTGCAATACCTAAAGTCCCATTAATTAGTCCAAAAAACCAACCAATGCCAAGACTAATTAGAATGGCTATTATTTGAAAAATACCAAAACCAAAGTTCGCTGCAACCTGATTTCCCCATGTTTGTTTAAATAAACTTGAGGATCTTTTAATTGCCGATAATGGACTTATGTTTTCTGACACTATTATTGGTACTACAAAAAAAGTCATCATAGCCCAACCTGCTTCTAAAAAGCTTGCAAAAATTTGAGTCATCATTCCGCCAAAACCACCTCTTTGCCTCCCATTGGCTTTTATTGCGGCAAAAATCAGACCCATTATTGTGACAATAATAGACCAAAAGAAAATATGATGAATATGTTTGAAAGCATGGCTTAGACCTGATGAAATATTTGGATCTCCACCTCTTAATCTTTCTAAAGCAGCAGATATCAAGGCTGAGTTGAAAAATACAATTATAAAATTTGCACCAAAAATCAATATTGCAAAGGGCAAGATTGACATTTCTTCTTCATTAGCAGCAGATAAATCTATGGATCCTGTTGAGTAAATTAATCCTAATAAAACAATAACAAAAATTGCAGCCATGATAGGAAATAAGATAAGTTCTTTATCTTTTTTTAGTACCTTTACACATGATTTCATTAGTTGAATTGTATTTGAAATATTTCCAAAAAATCCACCATTTACCAAAATGAGCTCCTAAAATAATTGTTTATTCAATTATATTCCCTTTAAATCCTTTTACTCAATAGTTCCAATGTATGTTTTTTTTAATTCTTCCCAATTAATTTCATAGCCCAGACCAGGTTTTTTGGGAGCATGAACATACCCATTTTTAAACTCAATTTCATTTATTAACCCAAATCTGTTTTCTCCTGTAGAAGGGAAAAATTCATAAAATTCACAATTTGGAGAAGCCATAATTACATGTAGGTTAGCAACATTATCCATAGAATTACTAGAACCTGAATGAATTTCACATTTTAATTTAAAGGATTCAGCAATATTGGTAAGTTTAATAAGAGGAGTTATTCCTCCCATAGCCACTACGTCTCCTCTCACGATATTGGTAGATTTTTCACGGATCCATTCAGGAATTGAATATAGCCTGCCTGGGATAAATTCTGTTGAAACTATAGGTATATCTAATTTTTCATTCAATTTTTTATAATTGTAAATATCTTCCTCAACTAAAGGATCTTCATACCAGTAAAAATTTAATTTCTGGATGGCTTTCCCTACCATTAATGCATTTTCATAATCATAAGCACACATTGAATCAAGCATTAGATTCATATCTTCTCCAACTTCTTCTCTTACAGCAATGCAAATTTCTACATCCTTATAAGGATTCCCGTGAGGATGTATTTTGTGCGCAGTCCATCCTTTATTTTTAAAAAACCTAGCTTCATCGACGTAATCTTTTATATCTTTATGAAATGGTGTACTGCTATAAACAGGGACTTTTTCTTTGTAGCTTCCCAATAGCTTGTGAATGGGTTGATTTGTAATTTTTCCATTAATATCCCATAATGCTATGTCTATTGAGGCTATGGAATTTAATGATAGAGATCTGTTCATTTTCCATAAATGATTCCAAATCTTCCCTATATTTTGAGGATTTTCTCCTATTAAAAAAGTCTTAGCAAAATTTATTATGTTCTTATTGTGATGTTCGGAGCCTACTTTTGAAGAGCCTAAAAAAGAATTTCCTGTTATTCCTTCATCAGTTTCTATGCTCAACACACTTAGGTTTACATTTTGTCCAAAAATATTTCGATAATTTGTTTTCCATGGAGTTCCTTTCCATTCAAAAACATCTAACTTTATATTTTTAATTTTCATGCTTATTCAAGAGTAGCAGTATGCCCTTTTTTCAATAGATCCCAATCTATTTCATACCCTAATCCAGGTTTTGTAGGAGCTGTAACGAAACCATTATCAAAATTAATATCCTCTACTAATCCAAACATATTAGCTCCCGTACAAGGGAAAAACTCAAAAAATTCACAATTAGGTACGGCCATTGTTACATGTAAATTAGCAACATTATTTAATGAATTCCCTCCATGATGGATTTCACATTTCATATTAAATCCTTCTGCTAAGTTTGCTAATTTGATCATTGGAGTTATTCCTCCAGTAACTGCAACATCGCCTCTTAAGAAGTCTGTAGCATATTCAGTGATCCATTCAGCCATGCCATAAAATCTGCCGGGAGCATATTCTGTTGACATAATTGGAATATCCAATTTTTGGTGTAATTTTTTATAATTATAAATGTCCTCTTCAACTAAAGGGTCTTCGTACCAGTAAAAATTTAAATCTTCTATTGCTCTTCCAACTCTTATTGCATCTTCGTATTGATAAGCCCACATTGAGTCTAGCATTAGTTTCATATCATCTCCGACTGCTTCTCTTACAGCTTTACAAATTTCAATATCATAACTGGGGTTTCCGTGAGGATGAATTTTATGTGCAGTCCAACCTTTATTTTTGAAAATCAAAGCTTCTTCTGCGTATTGTTCTTTTGTTTCATGAAATGCAGTAGATGAGTATACAGGAACTGTTTCCTTACATGTACCTATTAATCTGTGTATGGGTTGATTTGCAATTTTTCCATTTATATCCCATAAACAAATATCTATTGCTCCAATAACATAAGTTGAAACAGATCTATTCATTTTCCATAGATCAGACCAAATTGCTCCTATATCCTGTGGATTTCTACCCATAATAATAGGTTTAATAAACTCTATTAATCCAGGAGCATGGTGATCTGCACCAACTCTTGATGATCCCAAAAAAGAATTTCCAGAAATTCCTTCATCTGTTTCTACTGTTACTACTCCTAGTTGTACAGTATTTCCAAATTGTGTATGATCATTTGTTTTCCAAGGTTCTGTTTTCCAATCGAATAACTCTACTTTTACATTTGTAATTTTCATAAGTCCCTATACTTCATTCCTATATTTTTAGTTATCTTATTATAGATTTATATAAACGTAAAATATATATTTCTAATAAACACAGCATATTTATAATTAATGAAAATTGAAATAATTGATGCAAAAGAATCAAATAAAATTAGCCACTGCTTTGATATTCGTAAAAAAGTTTTCGTAGAAGAGCAAGGCGTTCCAGTTGAAGAAGAGTTAGATCCATATGATGATATATCAATACATGCATTAGCCTTAGTTGATAACAAACCTGTTGCGACAGGAAGACTTATTCTTTCTAACAAAAGCTTCGCTAAAATTGGTAGAATGGCTGTTTTATCTCAGTTTAGAAGGACTGGAGTTGGAAGTAAAGTTTTGCTATTTCTTGAAAAAAAAGCAGTTGAAAAAAATATAAATGAAATCTCTCTACATGCACAGGAATATGTTATGAAATTTTATAAAAATCATGACTATAAAGAAAGAGGGAAGATATTTCTTGAAGCGGGTATAAAACATATAGAAATGTTTAAAAAATTAGAAAAATAATTCATGATCAACAATGATTTTGCTGTGCTATCATACTTTCTTATATGAATAATTATAAGTGGTTTGCTTTTTTTGCCGTTGCAATAGCTCTTTTTGTTAACGTATCGAGCATGGGAGCAATTCTAATATCCCTAAAAGAAATTTCAGTATACTTTGAGACCTCAATTCATCAAGTATCGTGGTTGGTTATTATTCATCTTCTTACAGTTACGGCAATATTGCTTCCTGCAGGATCTATTGCCGATAGATTTGGTCATAAAAAAGTACATATGTTTGGTTTAGCTTTTTTTATTTTAGGAACAACAATAGGTTTTTTTTCTCCAAATTTCTTTATTTTGATTTTTTCAAGAATAATTATGGCTATAGGTTCTGGAATGGGACAAGCTGTGGGAGGAGCAATTGTAACTAATTTATTTCCTGAAAATGAAAGAGGAAAATCATTAGGACTTATGAGTACAACTGTAGGATTAGGCCAAACTGTAGGTCCCGTAATTGGAGGAGTTATTGTATATAACTTTGGATGGCAACTTGTTTACTTATCTTTACTTTTCCCAATGATTCTAGCTTTTATATTGGGTTATTTTTTATTACGAAAAGATAATTTAAAAACTAGTATAAAAAAGAATCAAAAATTTGATTACAAAGGAACTATTTTTGGCATAGGATTCATAATTTTTATTATTTTAGGAATGAAAAATTTAACATTCGAGGATATTTTTTCTAATTATGCACTTTTATTTGTTCTCTTATCTTTTCCTTTTGCTTTACTTTTCATTTATACAGAAATTAGATCGAGTAATCCAATTTTAAACTTTAATTTATTTAAAATTAAAGATTTCAGCATTGCTGTAAATACTAGATTTTTTGCTTTTTTAGCTATGTCTGCAAATATGATAATGATGCCAATTTTTTTGACAGGGTTGCTAAATATTAATGAATCAAGAGTTGGTTTGATGTTGATTTTTCAATCGTTAGGCATGGCTTTTGCAGCAAGTTTAGGAGGTAGGCTCTCAGATAAATTTGGAAGAATGAAATTTATTATTTTTGGTCTTTCATTAATGATTTTTTCTTATATATTTATATCTCAATTTAATACAAATACCTCAAAATCATTTATAACTGTAATTCTTTTGATAAGTGGGTTAGGAATGGGATTTTGGGGATCTCCAAATATGGCGTTGACATATAGTTCATTAGATAAAGGTTTAACTGGATTTGTTTCGTCAATAATAAGTTTTATTAGAAATATGGGAAATACATTTGGTCAAACATTATCTACATTGATTTTGACAGCATTTTTAATCATAGGAGCTAATTATAATGGTGATATTGCAGGATTAAATTCTTTAGATAAAGATTCAATGAATGTATTTCTTAATGCTTGGAAATTTATTTATTTCTCTTCAGTATTCTTTTTGCTTATATCTCTTATCCCAAATATTTTTCTTGCTCGTTCAAAACAAATATAATTAATTTATGAAATTTTTTTTAATAATTATTTATTGTTTATTTTTGATTTCTTGTAATTCAACTAATCAAGTTGCTGAAAGCACATTTAAAATCCAGCAATTTGAAAAGTCGAATAGTGAGCTTGTAAGAACTTTCAAAAATGATTATTCATTGTGGAAAAACAATGATGATTTTGAATATTATGAGGATCTTAGATTTAATCTAGGTATATTTGAAACATTTGAATTAATGCGAGAATCTCAATATAGAAAAATGGGTATAGTCACAGATTTATCCAAAATTCAAAATATTATCGATTCTGGGAAGCCTACTTTCTTAGAAGGTTGGAGTGAAAGTTGTGTTTACTGCAAAATGGGAGAAGTTGCTCTGAAAAATTTAAAAGAAGAGCATTCTGAAAATGTAAATTTTTTGATAGTAGATGTTTCAAATAGATATTTAGAGGATGTAACTGACGCATTAATGTTTTATGAAATAGTAAGTACTCCTACTTATATAATTTTTGATAAAAATGGAAATGAAATTCATAGATCAGTTGGATACGCAGCTCAAGGGGAGAAATTATCAAATATATTATTTGATAATTATTAATATGATTAAAAAACTTCTAGAAAAAAATAAATTAAGATTAGCTCCAATGGCTGGAGTTACAAATTCACCATACAGAGAAATATGTTTATTAAATGATGCTGGATTTGTAACAACTGAAGAGATAGATGCGACATCTTTAGTATATAACCAATCAAATAGAACAAAAGAAATTTCTAGTTTTTATAAAAGAGAAAAACCCATTGCTATGCAGCTTTTAGGATGTGATCCAAAAATAATGTCTGAAGCATCAGTTATCTTGCAAGATATGGGTGCAGATATTATTGATATAAACATGGGATGTCCAGTGCCTAAAATTACTAAAAAGGGCAAAGGTTCTGCACTAATGAAAGATATTTCTGAGACATCTAAATTGGTCAAAACAATGAGACAAGCAACAAAAATTCCACTAACGGCAAAAATTAGAAGTGGTTGGAATGACGAAAATGAAAATGCTTTAGAATTTTCAAAAATGTTAGAAGATGAAGGAATCGATTCCATAACTATCCACCCTAGGACAAGAAATCAAAGATATGCAGGACTATCAAAATGGGAAATTATAAAAAAAATAGTTGATGAAGTAAAAATTCCAGTTACTGGGAATGGGGATATAAAGTCATTTAAGGATGCTGATGATATGATTCAATTTACCAAATGTGATTCAGTAATGATTGGAAGGGCAGCAATAGGAAATCCATGGATATTTAACTTTAATTATCAAAAATTATCAGATAAAGAAAAATTAAATAAAATCATTTCAGATATTTCATTTCATATTGAACTTATGAAAGATTTTTTTTCTGAAAGAATTGTAGATTTACAAATAAAAAAACAATTATCTTATTATTCTAAAGGGTTTAAAAATTCCAAAGAATTAAGATTAAAAATTTTTAGATCAGATGAAAACATTGATAATATAATTGAATTTTTTATTCTAAATCTTAGAGAAAATTTTGAAATGATAGAAACTAACCTTGAAAAAACAACAGCATAAAAATCTAAATTTACGCCCTACAACATCAAAAGTTCTTGGAGCTATATTTTCTATGATAGGTCATTCAAATTTAGAGAAAAAAAACTTTCTAGATCTTTATTCAGGAACTGGTAGCGTTGGAATAAGATCTTTAGATCTGGGTGCTGGAAATTGTTATTTTGTTGATATAAATCATGAGTTTCTAAGATTAATTAGA
>CEUB01017387.1_pt1 | contig 28454 bp, 21 predicted proteins | sample 356491 | NCBI WGS metagenome assembly CEUB01 (sample SAMEA2623370, study PRJEB7988) | marine metagenome | isolation source: saline water (ENVO:00002010), including | reverse complement strand
GCATCCGTGTTCTTCATGTCCTCGTCAGTTGGTGGAAGATTCGAGGCTTCGCATTGATTTCGCAGAATGGCCCATTCTTCTCGAACGAATGTTAGCAACGTGTTTGCTTCATCTTGTTCGTTACCAAGGGCATCGAGATCGATGGTTAATCGTTCAAGCAACGTTGCAGCATGACTCCATTGTTGTTCATCCGCTGCTTTTTGAACTGATTTGAAACGGAGCATCCACTTATCTGAATCTGAGAAACCTTCGAAGCGTGCGAGGAGTTTCTTTCGCTGACGCAAAGCACGACGAACGCTGTCCATCGCCTCACGCTCAACGTTGATGACTCTCATGATACCTTCTCCCAAACCAATTGCTTGGCCAGTTTCGCCTGCTTCAAGGGCTGTTTCTGCCTGTTCCATTCGGTGCTCAAGATCTGATGTATCAAATCCATCTGTTGCTTTCAATGCCTTTGCTGCATCTTTCAAGACGACTTCTGCGCGTTCCTTTGCGTCACCGTCTGCTTGCAGTTGAATCGGAATGACGACTGCGAGTTCGAATGCTTTCTTCGGAGCCTCGCGCTCGAGTTGCTTACGAGCATCTCGTATGATTTGCCTCATATTGTCAATAGCGGCCCCTGACTGTCCTGTCAATAATCCGTTGGCATGATTGATGGCTTCTTCGGCCTGAGCCCACCAAGTAACAATTTCTTGGGCTCGTATCTTTGCTTGACGGTACAATGCTTCTGCTTCTCTTAAGGAACCAAGAGAGGCTTCTCTTTGACCCATTTCGTATGATTTCCTTGGACGCTTTACAAGAGGTGTGAGATCCTCTGCATGCTCGATAACTGCCAATGCTTCTGTACGAACGATGTCCACGTCACCGGCAAGAGAAAGAGAACGCTCAATGTCTTCATCTGCTTCAACAAGTAGACGCATCCCGTAAGCAGGATCGATATGACCTTCTTCCTTCGCAGTCGTAACCAAACTGCTTGCTTGGTCGACCGCAGCTCCTTCTGAGCGAAGAATAAGAAGACGATTTTCTAATCGATCAAGTTCTGTTCTGAAAGCCTTCCTTTCATGGCGCAAATTGTCTCCAGCAATCCAAAGATAAGCAACGTGAAGAAGAACTACAGCAGCCAATATTGGATGCAACCAATCACTTGGAGACTCAATCCACGTTTCTTCAGCCCTATCTCCTACTAGCACACCAAGGACGGTTAGACCACCAAGAGCAGTCATCATTGCTCGGAATCGCATGACATCGATTCCCCCCCGTAGTGTTTTGGCGGAACCTTGGTACATCGAAAAACCAAGACCAAGCAATAGCACTCCTGCAAGTATATCACTCACCTCGGTTCCATAGGAACGTATTGAGAACATCACTAAGAGAGGCCAAAATATGCTGCATGCTGCACCTACTCGCGTTCTTGCCTTTGGATCATCGAGAATCAGATCTTGGAGGACAATACCCCAGAGGATGACAAGTATCGGCATTCCCAAACCGGAGAGAAGTTCTGCATTTCCAGAAAAGGCATCCTTCAGCGTGGGCCAGGCGAGCCATACCGCTCCAGAGAGGCACATTAAGGCACAAATCGTACTCAGGCGTTCGATTCGTCGTATGCGAAGGAGACGTTCAGCCTTGATGGCATCCTCTACATCTCCCCAGAGCATAAGTTGACGGACGGGTGTTTTCGTCATGAAACCACCGACGGTTTGCATCCAAACCTGCAACAATGTTCATGGGTATGCTTGGATGGTTGGTATAGAAGGGGACTTGAAATGAAAGGGCTCATCACGATGGACGATTTAACTAATGAAGACATTCTCAGCATCCTGGAAGATGCTGCACGTCTGCTTCCAGTAGCGAGAGGGGAGACATTTCTCCCTCTACTTCAAGGCAAGATTCTAGGCAATCTTTTCTTCGAACCAAGTACTCGTACACGAATGTCATTTGAGACTGCAATGAAACGATTGGGAGGTGATGTAGTCAATCTAGGTGATGTCAAAACCTCCTCAGTTGTCAAAGGCGAAACACTGTTTGATACCATTCAGATGGTTGATGGCTACACGGACATTATCGCCATGCGCCATCCAAGACAAGGTGCTGCACGATACGCCCAAGATGCTGCACGTGTTCCAATTCTAAATGGAGGAGATGGTGCTGGGCATCACCCCACACAAACCATGCTCGATCTGTTCACTATACTGCAATCGCATGGAACCCTAGAAGGATTATCTGTTGTACTTGCTGGGGATCTACGGTATGGGCGAACTGTCCATAGTTTGTCTCATGCATTGGTTCGATTTGGTTGTAAACTTATTCTCGCATCACCCGAACTTTTGCGTATGCCAACTGAGATCATCGAAGATTTGCGAGAACATGGTGCAGATGTTACGGAGACTGAAGACCTCCTTGGAAATATCAACGAGGCTGATGTCGTCTACATGACTCGAATTCAGAAAGAACGCTTTGCTGATGAAGATGAATACACAAAGGTTGCAGGAGCTTACAAACTTCATGCACGTGATGTTGCAAATGTGAAGGCTGAGATGATTATCATGCATCCACTTCCTCGTGTTGATGAAATTCATCCAAGTGTTGATTCAACACGACATGCACGATATTTTGAACAAGCATTCAACGGTGTTGTCGCTCGAATGGCGCTTCTTTGCAGATTGTTGAACATCGAAGTTCCTGCTGAGATACAAGGAGGTGAGGCTTGATGGCTGACGAGCATAACATGCGAAGAGTCACTGCGATTCGGAATGGAACCGTTATCGATCACATTCCATCGGGACAATCCTTGAAAGTTCTCGAACTCCTTAACATCGCTCGCGATACTTCAGTGCCTGTTTCCTTAGTGATGAACGTACCTTCGAAGAAAATGGGTTCAAAGGACATTGTTAAAGTCGAAGATCGTGAATTGACACAGACTGAACTCGATCGCCTTGCTCTTGTTGCACCTGACTCTAGTATTGCAATCATTCGTGCATATACTGTTGCAGAAAAGTTGACCGTTAATCTCGGAGAAGAAGTACGTAATGTTGTTCAATGCACATTCTCAAACTGTATTACTCAGAACCTGCGTGAACCACTTCCACATCGCCTACGAGTCACCAGTACGGATCCTCTCACACTTCGTTGCCACTATTGCCAACGACCACAAGATTTGGATGAATTGATTCTCAACCTACTCTAAATCTACGTCGAGTAAGTCACGCATATCACATGCCTTGCATGTTGCCCCTGATGTAGGAGAACCACAGCGTTCACATTTCATTGGTTGAGTACGAATTGGCGCAGGTTCCTGCTTTGCTACCATTTTGATGTTGTCAGCCATTCGGACAAGACTGTGACGTGTACCCGGAACATCTTGTTCCATTTGTGCAACAAGATCTCTGTATCTCCACCGAAGAGCTCCTTGTGCGTAAGGACATTCTTCATGATGCATTGGAAGTTGTTTATGCATTGCAAGAAGGTGGATTTCTTGTTCTGGTATCCATCGAAGAGGAACGATTCTTGGAGGCAATCCATCAACTGGTGAATCGGTATGAGGAGCGAGGCGAAGAGTTCTGTCAATGTCTCCATTAGCCATGTTCATCAAGACTGTTTGCGCCATATCATCCAAATTGTGTCCCAGAGCCATGACATCTGCATTCACTTGTTGTGCAAGTGCATTGATTCCTTGTCTTCGAAACACACCACAGTATGAGCAAGGCATTGTCGAAGCACCTGCATTTTTCTCAGCCACCATAGGCAAACGGTGAACAACTTCGTCCATTTGATGGAATTCAAGAGATTCATATGAAGTGGTGATGAATTCAACTCCAAGATCTTCACATAGATCAATGGCACATTGCATCGATGGTGGACGGTATCCTTCAATCCCTTCATCCACACAGCCTGCAACGATTCGAACATCACGGCGCTTGCCAACGAGATCGACAAGCATTGTTAGTAACACTGCGGAGTCCTTCCCGCCTGAGATCGCTACGAAGATTGTTGTGGTTTTTGATTTATCAAGAACGAGTTGCTTACGCAGTTCCCTTCCAACCTTTTTCCGAATAGATTGCTCAAGATGAGAGCCGCAGAGAACTCGTCCTGAGTAGGCTTGCTCTACGACAGCATCCTTTCCACAGACATCACAGACAGGTGTCTGGAAAAGTGTCTGTGCGGGTTCCGCCATGGCAATTGGTCTCAATTCCACCATTAAACGCCTCCGATTGACGCACAATTAGAAATAAAAATTTCAATTCAAAATTTAAAAATCCAATTAGGAAATTTTGAATAATATCTGAATTCTATATCTTCATAAGCGCGGTAAAACCCAGTATCATTCTTCTCCGCGCTCGTTGAAATCTCAAAATGCAGTTGGAATTTTCAAACAGGTCAACAAATCCCCCTACGGGGGAAGAGTTTCGGGAAAGTTCTTGAATGGTATGCAGTTGTGAAGAGGTTTGAGCAACCATGCTGGACAGTGTTTTTTCTGGTCTTTGTGAAATCAAAGATGCACAACATGTTCGGCTTTTCGATCAGTTTGGAAACCAATACGGCGCTACCAAGCGATGGCCAGAATCACTTGAAGAACAGCGTGCTGAATGGGCTCATTGCGCTTCAGTCGCCTCATCTTTTGGGCTTGGAGAACTGCATGAAGTATGGATCGAATCAAGACGGCTTACCGTCATTGATCAAATTGATACAGGCGTTTTTGCTGCTCTCTCTGGCAAAAACGGTACGAAGGGTATGTGGCGTTACCATCTTACACGTCAACGACAGCGAATAAACGCAACAAAAACACAGGTGATTTGATGTTTGATTTACCACACAGCGAACAAATTGATGAAGAATTGAACGTATCTCCTGGTACGATTCAACCGTTTGAAAACGGTTACATTACCACCTGGGTTGGTCGAAGAAAGACTCCCTACGGCCATAGGCTCGTCCGAGCAGGGCGAATCGTCGGTTGGCTCTGTGAAGGCGACAGTGCAACGAAATTGCTTGGAGGAGGTGATGCACGAAAGGCATTGGAAGCAGCAGAGGAAGGAATGCACAGACTTGTTGGCTATGCTTGTTCACTGAGAGGCCTCGGTTCACTAGCAACACTCATTCCTGAGGCTTTTGAATTTCAAGCGGATGCACAAGGACTTTCAGCAGGCTCGTCATTAACCGAACGACTCTTTGCAAGAAATATTTCAGCTGTTCTTTCGACACTCGAAGGATACGACCATGTTCGAGGAGCACTTGCAGCAGATCAAGGAATCCTTATCGATAGTGCGGGCTCTATACCGGGCAAAGCAGAAGTACTTGCCTCAAGTATCTCCTCTCTTTCTGATTCAATGACTTCGCATCAATCTCAATTAGGCGGTACTGAACAAGGCTATGCCACATTGAAGATGGGTGATGCCTCTGTTTTACTTGCTTCAAGTAGTACGATTGTAATAGCAATATGGACTGAACTTGATACTGACCATGCACGACTTTTGACAGACCTTACTGCTCAACTTGATGGCGAAATTGGCACCTATGCAGAAGGAGCAGCTACACTTCCTGATGGATTCATCCTCAGAGAAGGAAAGGGAGGCTCCGATGCTGTAATGTCGATGCTTGCTGCAGCCCTTGAAGAACAGGTCACAGGTCATCTCAAGGCAGGTGCGAGTGACAAAGCAGTATCGCTTGCCGTAGTGAAAGGAATTCCAGTCGCAATGGCTGCAAACGGACAATCATTTGACGATGCTATGATGGGATTGACTGAAAGTAAGCGCATTCTGAAACTCCATCGTCTTGCATCTGGAACGACCGTTTCATCTTCTACTGGAGATGTTGAATCCTTCTCATTGGAAGGGTTCGTCGAAGCCCTTTCATCGGTGCGAACACGTTCTGAAAAGCGTAAAGAGACCATGAAGCATCGGCTCATGACCATGTTTGGCTTTGAAATTGGTCTCGAACTTGTTCGTCAACAACGAAGTAAGGTATCAATTCGAATCGATGGAGCAGAGGCGAGCAAGGGCTTACCAGCTGCTTCATCAGTTGCTGGTGTAGATGCTGGCTTAAGGCGACGATTGGAAGAGGCTGAACTCCGTTCAGATTCACTTATGCGAACAAATGCTGGATTGACTGCGCAATTACAAGATTCTGAAAAGCAACGAACCCAGGCTCTCGTTCGACTTGAGGAAATCAAGGAATCATCAGGTGACCAATCAGTAACAATACAATCGAAAAATGATGAACTGAACCGAGTTCAAGTCACCGTTTCAGAATCAAGAACCAGGATGGAACAAGCAGAAGAACGAGCCGACCGTTTGTTGCGTCGTGTAAGTGAACTTGAACATCAACTAAGTGAACGAGCGGGCGAACTTGCAAAGGCTCTTGGAAATGCAACAAGCAGTGAAGCACTTCGAAATGAATTAGAAGAACTCTCATCGAGTGAAGCAACGACACGTGCAGAACTTGAATCGAATGCACAGAAGTTAGCATCGGTTCGTGATCAGATCGATACAGAGGAAAGACGACTACGATCTCTTGAAGAACAAATTTCATCAATGCGAGAGCGTCAAGCAAATGCGAAGAGTAAATCGAATTCTTCAGAAGAAAAGGTTCGTGCTGCACAAGCAAAACTTGACCAAATCGAAGCAGAAACAATTGCAAGTCGAAGAAGAGCAGAAGAAGAACGACATCGTCTAGCAGAAGATGAAGCACGAAGGATGCAACTCCACTCTGAAATGCGTGAATTAATGACTGAGCGTCGAGACATCTTGACTGAATTAGGCAACCTAGGTGCTCGAAGAGGAAACGCAGAAACAGAATTATCTGGGCTCATTGGTCGAGCAGAAGCCCTTACTGAAGCGCATGAAGAAGCGGTTTCTGATATCGCCGAGGCTGAACGATTGAGAGCACGGCTTTCAGAAGAGCCACTTGCTCAAGCATTGCTTAATGATGATTCAACCTTCAGAGGATTAGGTCCTGTCATTGAACGTCTCGAACAAGCACGAACTCTTGGATATTCAGTTATTCTTCTCGATCGTGCTGTTGAGCGAGCATTGCAAGTGGTTCAATCCACTGTTGATCATATTGCTGCAACGCCAAGAAATCTCCTCAGCAGTGAAGTAATGACGCTGCTTGAACGACAGGTTCCTCAAACAGCAGGAGCTGTGCGTGGACTTGCTCGGTGGTCAGTTCAACAACGATTGGAAAATCAACTCGGAGAAACCGTAGGACACCTCATTTTGGATTTGGAAGGTATTCTCGAAGATTATGATCGTTCGATTACAATGTTGAGACGTATGCGGAATGTCCTTGACCAATTAGGCCAACTTGGAGCGCCTCCAGAAGAAATCGATGCTTTACGGATGAATTGCATGCGTCCTGAAGCGTTACCAAGTGTTGCTGTAGAGACTCGAAGATTGATTCGTATAGCACTTGATGATATTTATCTTGAAGCTGATCAAAGAGATGCTGGTGAAGCCATTGCTCTTGAACAGACTGCAGGTGTGCTTGAGGAATTACTCACACAAATTGATGCATCTGGACTAACAAAGGGCGTGCCAAGAGGTGCTATGTGGGATTTCCAACGAGACGGTTATCTTCCGTTTGAACGAACTGCCATCCCAGTAGGCCAGAGAACACCTGTCACGGATGATATGATTCAGCACATTCAGCCAACGCTCATCGTTGATGAGAGTGTATCTCTTGATGCACAACCTGCTCCAGAAGTCATTACAGAAGGTGGGTGGGAAGAAATGCCTGCCCCTATCGACGAGGAAAAACCTGTAGTGGAAGATGAACATCTTCCTGAAGTAAGTCGCCCAATGGAAGAAGATAGAGTTGACCTTGAAGCAGAATTAGCACGTCTTGATGCAGAGAGGAATTTACGTGGAGAAACGGTACCTGAAGTGAAGGTTGATCCTCATCTTGCTGCATTAGAAAATCAACTTTCAGAGTTGGACTTTTGAGGCGATAACATGACTGAGGCTCTGCTTGGAAGAAACGAAATGGTTGGTTCAAGATATCCCATGTGGGTTGACCGAGTCATTTTCATTCTTGCAATCGTTGGTTTTGTATTCCTTAACCAGTACATCTGGGAACAGATAAGTTCAACCTGGATGCAATGGATGGCTTCTGTAGGATTAGCCATTCTCCTACTCATCATGACCGAAGTAAGTGGAAGAATGATCCAAATGCTGCGAGTAAATTCTTGATTAGAATTTCTTTTCCTCTACTGGAGCCTGTGTCTTGTTTCCAAGAGATTCAATCAAGCCCCAAACTCTCTGCCAAGGAATGAAGAAGCGCATTAATGCGATTATGCTCAGGAAAAGAAGAGCGGATATGACCAGCCCGTAGGTCAAAGACAATTCAATGGATTCTGAAACTTGAGCAGCCCATTGGCTACCAGTTGATGAACTCACAACTTCAAGAAGAACGCTGTGGAATCCAAGAGCAATCATCGTCACTAAACCTGTGATAGTGAGGAATCCTGCAGTATGACGCAGATGTCCGTTGAGAACGTTATCCATTTGTTTGACATATTCAGGATCTCTTTTACAAGATTCGGGCAATCTGTAGGCGTATTCGAGGTAACGAATGACACCAAAGCCAGATTCTTGAAACACCATAATCAAAACAGCAATAAGAATCAAAGAAAGTTGTTCAGGCGTTACCAAGTCAAAGCCAAAGATACCAATGGTTGGATCACTCACCTGTGTTTCAAGTGTTTTCAGATTTGCCCCCCAATCACCTAACTGAGTCTTGATCAATGGGAATGTGAGGATTGCATGTATACCAAGGAAGAGAAGAGTAAATCCAATCGCCCAACCAATTGAGCGTCGAGATAGACCCCATATGCCACGTGTACCCATGATAACTGGTAAAAGGTAGACAAAGAGGATAACAAGTGATAAAATCATCAATAAAGGCCATTCAAGCGTTTCCAATTCACCTTCAGAAGGAGCTCGGAAATCCAGTGAGAAAATCATTGATGGAACCCATGTCAAGAGAAGGCGCCCAACCAAAGACACCATGAGTAAAATGATGAATCCAAGTTTGATTCTCTGTTGAAGTTTTGGTGATTGGAATGCCATCAAGGCCATCGAACCACCAAGAAGGAGACCGAGAATAATAGGGACATAAAATCGAGAAAGCCCTTGTCTTCCTTCCCCAGTGATCCAATCGCCTATTGGAACTTCACCAACGAGCGATTCAAGGGTATCAAAGACCATTGTGTGGTCAATACTGTTGACAACATAGGTTGAGACGACCTCAAGATACATCCAGACAAGAGCAATGGTTGCTATCACTTGCAGAGTGATGATTTGCCATTGCTTTCTCAACATTTTGAGATGGAGCGTACGTGGCCGTCCACCAAGAAGAGAAACATCACTCTGAGGATCTACTTCACCTGCCATCTAGAACCCCCTCACTTGCATAATTGCTTGAGACAAATCCATGTCAGGCATCCAATCAATCACTTGTGCCCCTGAACCTGCCAGAGTTGTCAATCGATTTTGGCGCTCAAGTTTGAGAACTTCATACGACATTCGAGGAATACGGGAGACGAGGCGCTCGAAATCAATACTTGATGGCGATAGGACGGTGACTTCATGGCCTCGTCCGACTAAGTCTCGAACTGCTGCGGGTACTGTACCGTCTCCTTCGCATGATGAGATGATGAACACTGGACTACCTCGACTAAATCGACCGCTAAGTGAATTCGTCACTGCCTGCAAAGGCATGCTTCCTTCAGGCTTTACTCCAGCTAGAGAACTGAGGATTTTGAAATACTGCTTATCTCCAGTATCTGGAGGAAGATATGACAAACCATCGCCATAGATGCTCAATGCAACGCTGTCACGTCGTTTCAAGAAGAATGCTGCAAGGCTGGCTGCACTTACGGTTCCCATTTCGAGTGGATTCTTCAGAACGGTTCCTATTCGTGATACATCTCTTGAGTCCAGTAGAATGTAGAGATCGGTAACTGCGTCTCGACACTTTTCATTGACCATCAAATCACCAGTTCGAGCAAATGCTTTCCAATTGATGTTCTTGAATGGATCTCCTGGAACGTATTCCCTCAATGAATAGAATTCAGAACCTTGTCCTGGTGTCCTCAAGGTTGTTGCTCCAGTGTACATCTTTGGAGTACGAGAACGAAGGAATGCTTCCTCGACTTCCTTAATTTGTGGGAAGATGACAATGTCTGAGTGATGATCGACATACATGTCTTCCACTCCAAGATTGAAGGTGTTTCGAACACGGAGAGAAACAGGACCGATTGAATAATGTCCACGAAGTGGGCATCGTAAAACGTAACGAATACGTGCACTTTCACCTGGTTTGAGATTAAGACGCATTTGATTCAATCCACTTCTGAGCTTCATTTCATGAGGAATATTATCGTAAACATCGAGTAGTTGAGTGCGACGATTACTTCGATTGGTGACGAGCAGTTCAACATACAAGTCATCTCCTTTGTACAAGTTATCTGCTGAAAGCGTACGTTGCACTTCGATATCACCGTGCCCAGACACCCACGAATTCACAACGATGAATGTGATTAAAGCAAGACCAAGAATCATCATCTGATTATTAGTAATCATCATTCCGATGAGAATCAGTGCGATACCACCTGTGAAGGTGAATGCTGCTTTGCGTGTCCACATAGTGCTCACCTACGCCCCCACGCTTTGATGCGTTTCACAAGTGCAACAGATTGTTCCAAGGAATACTTTCCGGGTTCAATTGCAAATTTAGCAAGAACCGGATCTTGAATTAAACCAACCAATTCCTTTGCAGACATTGCATGGAATTCATCCCTTGTCAATCCATTCTGATTACGAACCTTCGAAAGGAATACCTGCCGTATTTTCTCTGTTTTCGCATAATATGTGTATCGATTAGCGTCACCAAATCCGTAATAGATGATGCTGAATATGTGACGCCATGGTTCTGGATCACGCTTCTTGAGAAGAACCCCCTCGAATGTGATGAAGAGCACAACAAACAATGCTAGCATTGCAAGTCCTTCCCCAGTGAAGTAAACGAGTAGGAAATAGACGGTATTGTAAGAATCTGCTAAGAGAGCATTCTGTGGGTGTCTGCTTTCGTCAAAGATGACCATTGCATTTTCAGCAGGCTGCCCAGTTTCACCATCAATTGTACTCATCAATGATTCAGCAATGACATCAAGGGCCCACTTACGATTGTCATTCGCAGGCACGAGTTTCTCTGTATCCCCATATTTGCCTTCGTTGAATCCCTCGTAGTCGTAAATGGCGTTAATCAGTGAACTACCATCTGCGATGAAGAACACTCTGCCACCTTCATCAGGATCGCAAGTCGATGATGCACATGCTTCGATTGAGAGATTGAATTGACCCCAGAGGTCTGGAGTCTCGCTGGTTTGTTCGTTACCAACCCAAAGCTCGCCGTCACCATTGACATCAACAGTTGCTTGGTTGCTGGTAACTGCACGAACGTTCACATCGTTTAGAGCACCTTTGACACCAGGGACAATCTCAAGCCCCGTTACGTTGTTGAGAAGCATAGTGTATGTTGCATTGTATTCAATTCGGCCGAGTTCACCTGAACTCTTGACCCAATGATGAGAGCAAATACCCGCCTCTTCTAGAGTCATATCTTGACCATCGAGTTGGTTGCAAGGATGTGGACCAGTAACGCCAGACCAACGCTCATGCTGATCTATTGTGGTTTGGTCAAGCGTTGTTCCGTTCATTCCACAAGGGCTGGCTTGCATACACATCCAGATGTAATTATAATCTAATTCAGCAACATAATTTGTATCGTACAACTGATATCCTGAATAACGTACTCCGTACGCCTCACCAATACTGCCAGCATAACCAAAGTCTTCGAGAACAATAACGGTTCCACCATTGTCAACAAATTCTACAATTGCATCAACTTCTGAGGGAGAATACCCATCTTCTGTTGCGATTGTAATGAAACCGTCTTCATCAAATTGAGGGAAAGAGAGCGTGTCGCGTTCAACACCTGCGACAACGAAAGTTGTATTTCGAGGATCTTCGATATCTGCCAACAAAAGTGGACTGCTCACAAGTGATCTTGTTTCAATGCCCATATCATTGATGTCTTCACGGAATGCAGACATATCATCCCAGTCATCATCGTATGCAGACAGTTGATTCGACTGACTGATATTGATAAAATTCTGAAGAACGGTGAGAAGAAGGATGCCGAGAACAGCCCAGAATGCAACCTGAAGCCCAATTCGGTTCAGATTTCTTGCTCGTTCCGCCGCCATTTCACCCACCTGCTAGAACACCGTTCAGACAAAGACGGGCTCACATCGGTTTAGAAGGTTGTCCAATCGTGTTGGCAAAATGCTCATCCATGCATCATCAAATTTTCAGCAAAATAACTTGCCCAAATGAAGATACATCAGTTGAAGGGATGTACACATTTCCATTCTTTGAAGGATAAGAAACACGGCTTACATCTAGGTTGTTTCCAAAAGCAATGACCAGGTCTGAAATCTCTCCATTTGAAATGTCAATCACAAAGTCTACGAGTGTTCCAACTTCTTTTCCTTTTCGATCTTGAACGATACGTCCAAGCATTTCCTGCCCGAAACTGGATTCCATGGGATTCGCCTTGTATTACCGACAGCGCATAAAGGACTTGACCGTTTCCTTACTTACATCGTTTCCATACCGAAACCGTAATCTCGGGTTCGCTTGATGTTGGAAAGCCCTGATGTCAAACGAGTTTCCATCTTTTGATAGTACTCAAGCATCTCAGGAGTAACTGTAGGACGAACCCGTGTGACTGCATCGTCAAAATGCTTCTTAGCGACTTTCTTCTTTCCAGCACGCATTGCGATAAGTGCTGCTTCTCGGCACACAGCTTCAATGTCTGCTCCCGTGAATCCTTCCATGTTTGAAAGAATATCCTTGAAAGAGAATTTGGATAATGGCATTCCCTCCGAGTGAATCTGGAAAATGGCTTCTCTGGCTGGAGCATCTGGCGGAGGTACGTGGAGAACACGCTCAAAACGACCGCTTCGCAAAAGAGCTGGATCAATCATTTCTGGTCTGTTTGTTGCAGCGACAACAATCACTCCATCGAGTGATTCAACACCGTCCATGCTTGCTAGCAACTGGTTAACAACTCTATTTCCAACATCGCTTCCTTCACCGTTGGATGAACTTCTCATACTTGCAATCGACTCGAATTCATCCAAGAAGATAATTGAAGGCGAAGATTGCTTTGCTTTCTTGAATATTTCACGTATACCACGTTCGGATTCTCCGACCCATTTAGAAATCATTTCCGGACCTTTAATCGAAATGAAATTCGCTTGGGCTTCGTTGGCAATTGCCTTAGCAAGTAGCGTCTTTCCAGTACCAGGTGCGCCGAATAAAACAATTCCTCGAGGCGGTTTGATGTTGAAATGTTCAAAGATTTCTGGTTTGGTTAAAGGCCATTCAACAGATTCCTTCAATCGGTCTTTCACCTCTTCGAGACCTCCAACTTCATCCCATTGGATTTCAGGTATCTCGACATAAATCTCTCGAAGAGCAGATGGTTCAACATCCTTGATTGCATGCTTGAAGTCATCCATACGAACTTCCATCTTCTCGAGAACTTCAGGTGGAATTGTTTCTTCCTCAAGGTCAATTTCTGGGAGATATCGTCGCAGTGCTTTCATTGCTGCTTCTCGAACGAGGGCTGCAAGATCTGCTCCAACGAATCCGTAGGTATTATCGAGAACCCAATTGATTTCAAAATCATCAGCAATAGGCATTTGGCGTGTGTGAACATCCATGATTTCTTGTCGCCCATCTCGATCTGGGACGCCAATCTCGATTTCTCGGTCGAATCGTCCAGGTCGTCGAAGAGCTGGGTCAAGTGCATCTCTTCTGTTGGTTGCACCAATGACAACAACATTGTCTCGGCCTTGCATGCCGTCCATCAGCGTTAGCATCTGAGCAACAACACGTCGTTCAACTTCACCGCTAACATCTTCACGCTTAGGGCAAATCGAATCGATTTCATCAATGAAGATAATCGCAGGAGAGTTTTCGCTTGCTTCATCAAAGATTTCTCGTAGTTGTTTCTCAGATTCACCGTAATATTTGGAAATGATTTCTGGCCCATTAATGGACTTGAAGTGGGCGTTTACTTCTGTAGCAACCGCCTTTGCGATCATTGTTTTTCCAGTCCCAGGTGGGCCATGGAGAAGAACACCCTTTGGAGGATCAATTCCAAGTCTTCGGAACAGTTCAGGGTGCTTGAGAGGAAGTTCAATCATTTCACGAACTTTCTGTAATTGTTGCCCAATACCGCCAACATCCTCGTAAGTGATTCCTTCCGATTGTCCAACATCTTCGTCGTCAATCGCCTCGTCCTTGATGACAATGTCAGTGTCGCTTGTTACTTTCACGATTCCTTTCGGAGTGGTTTGAACGACTGCGAACGGTAGTGCTTCTGCAAACAAGGTCATGCCAGGAATGAAGATTCTATCACCAGCCATAACTGGGCGCTTCGAGAGGCCTCTTCGAGCAAAGCCTTCAATTCCGGGGCCGAATTTTACCTTCTGCTTGTTTGCCATGACAGGAGATAGTGTGAGTTTTGTACACTCTTTTGCTTCTGCTTTGATGACATCGACTCGATCGCCTAAGCTTACGCCCGCATTCTTTCTGATGATTCCATCAATACGAACAATGTCCATTTTGGCGTCTTCGGGGCGGCTTCGCCAATAGATAGCGGCTGTCGAACGCTTTTCACCACGGATTTCAACAATGTCGCCCGGCTTGAGGTCAAGACCATGGTCTCCCGAAATTCGTGCTCTTCCGTGCCCTACATCGGATGGAATTGCCTTTGCTACTCTTAACGAAACTCCGTCATCATCGCCGCTCATGGGTTGTCTAAATCCTCAGGGTACTAAAACAGTTAGATGAAGAAATCCCCTTTTTATGCGCATGAAAATCAAACGTAGACTTCATGGAGGGAGTTGGACTCGGACGTTCATGGTCCACGTACTCGAAGCTGGTCTTACCTACCTTGAAGCAAATAATCCAAACAACCGCCCCGCTGTAAAGGGGTTCAATATTATCAACGGTCAGTTAACCGAAGCAAGCGACGGTTCCACCTTTGAATCACGCAATCCTGCAATCCTCGATGATATGCTTGGAACATTCCCTCTTTCAACAAAAGACGACGTCCATGCTGCCTTGGATGCTGCTCATGCTGCATTCCCATCATGGGCTGCAACTCCTGCACCAACCCGTGGCCAGATTATCGGTAACATGGGAAGACTCCTCATGGAACACAAAGATGCGATCGTTGCATTGGAAACAAGAGAGATTGGGAAGACTCTGAAAGAATCAGCAGGATCGGTTCAAGAAGCGATTGATACATGTCTTTTTTTCCAGTCTGAAGGGAGAAGACTCTACGGTCAAACGGTCAACTCGGAATTGCCTGACAAAGAACTGTTCACATACCGCCGACCACTTGGTGTCTGTGGAATCATCAATGCATGTAACTTCCCTGCAGCCGTTCCATTCTGGAAGATGATTCCAGCGATCATGTGCGGAAATACCTGCGTTTGGAAGAGTCCACAGGACGCCCCTCTACTCTCTTTCGCTCTTGCTCGAATCATGCACGAGTCTGGACTTCCAGACGGTGTAATCAATCTGGTTCATGGAAAAGGAAGTGGAGCAGGACAATACCTGGTCGATGCAGTTGACGAAGGCCGAGTCAACAAAATTTCCTTCACTGGTTCGACAGAAGTCGGTAAGATGATCGGTGAAGTTTGTGGACGAAACCTTGTCTCTTGTTCTCTTGAACTCGGCGGAAAGAACCCACTTGTCGTCATGCCAAGCGCAAACCTTGACAACGCTGTAGAAGGCGCATACTGGGGAGCATTTGGAACAGCAGGACAACGTTGCACATCGCTTGGAAACCTTATTGTTCACAAAGATGTTTACAATGAATTCATGACCAAATTCATGGCAAAGGTAGAAGCAACAAAGATTGGCGATTCGCTTGTTCACGATGGTGTTCTTTACGGACCAATGCTTTCCGAGAAATACGCTAATGATTTCCTAACTGGTGTAGACATGTGTCTTGAATCTGGTGCAAAGCAAATCTTTGGCCAAGGACGAATTACCAGCGACAACAAGCCAACAAACTTCCACGGCACAGCAGAAGATGGTGTGTTCATGTGGCCTCACGTTTTCACAGAAGTTACCGAGGACATGAAGTGTTTCCATGAAGAAGTGTTTGGCCCTGCGGTTACAATCTGCAAAGCAAGCGATTTCGATCATGCTCTACACCTTGCTAACGCTAGCCCGTATGGACTATCCTCTGCAATATACACCAACGACCGATTGGAAGCATATCGATTCAAGACCGGCATCAAGGCGGGTATGACTGGAATCAACAACTCAACAACTGGTGCTGAAGCTCACCTTCCATTCGGCGGTGTCAAAGGCTCTGGAAACGGCACACGTGAATCCGGTATCTGGGTTATTGAAGCCTATTCATACTGGCATGCGGTCAATGACGAACTCTCTGGAAAACTGCAACTTGCACAGATGGATGTTGAAGAAATCGAGATGGTTGAAGCCCAAGTCGACTGGACTAACCTGGTCTAAACGTTAGATTATATCTTCATTTTCTTGCTAAAATCACACAGGGGTAAAGGGCCAACCTCAAAGACCTTGAGTCGTTGGATAAACTATTCCCACACTCTGGGAGGGCGTGAACTTCATGGGCGAAGGTATCAAACTTCCAGTTATCAACGGATTGGGACGAACAGATCGAATAGACAAATGGTGGACGCAGCCATTAGCAATGGGGATTGCACTCACTGCTGCACTTATTTACACTGCTTGGCGACTTGTCATCTTCCCAGATAGTATTTCTTACGAACTTGAAGGATCGGAAGTGATGTCACCAATTTTCTCTCCAAACATACTCAAATGGGATCTCTTTGGCCTCAATGAGTGGGATCATCCTGGCTGGGTCAACGCTGCAATCCTTGTCCTATGGATTCCATTCGGTTTCCGTGGAACCTGCTACTACATGCGTCGAGTCTACTACAGAACCTTCTTTGCAAGTCCTACGGCTTGCTGGGTTGACGAACCTGACATCAACAAGAAAATTGGATACGGTGGAGAAAAACGCCTGTTCATCCTCAATAATCTACACAGATACTTCCTCTATGCTGCAATCATTATCATCGCCATCAAATGGTGGGATGTTACGCACACACTCCATTTTGAAGAAGGATGGGGGTTCTCTTTTGGTACATTCATCATGGCGACTGAAGCGTTTTTGTTGACCATGTACGTCACATCATGCCACGCTCTGCGTCACCTTGCCGGTGGAAGTTTAGATCGCTGGGTCAGCGGTATCACTGCACTTCGTGGAAAACTCTTCAAGAAAATCAGCGTATTCAACCGATCACACGGCTTTTGGTTCTGGACCAGCCTTGGATTTGTATTTTTGGGCGACTTATGGACGCTTGCGGTAGCTGAAGGGCACATCAATGACATGGCCTTCGTAATCATGGGGTGATTTAATGAGTGAAGAATACATGAAACACGAATATGACGTGGTTGTTATCGGTGCTGGTGGAGCAGGCCTACGTGCTGCGATTGAAGCCGCACGCAGTGGTGCTAAAACCGCAATTATCACCAAATCTCTTCTTGGAAAAGCGCATACGGTCATGGCCGAAGGTGGTTGTGCTGCTGCTTTACAAAACGCTGATCCTCGTGATGGATGGAAGGTTCACTTCCACGATACCATGAAGGGAAGCAAGTGGCTTGCTGACTGGCGTATGGCTGAATACCATGCTAAGGAAGCTCCTGACCGAGTACGGGAACTCGAACAATGGGGTGCTGTCTTTGACCGTACACCAAAACAACTCATCAATCAACGAAACTTCGGGGGACACACCTTCCCTCGACTCGCTCACGTCGGAGACGCAACTGGGCTCGAGATCATTCGGACACTCCAAGAACGGGGTATTCACGAAGGAATTGATATCTTCATGGAATACACGGTTCGTCATCTTCTCAAGGAAGGCGATCGTGTAACGGGATGTGTTGCTTACACCCGTGTTGATGGTGAATTCCATGCGTTCTCAGCAAAGTCTGTCATCTTAGCTACTGGCGGAATTACTCGATGTTGGAGCGTATGCTCCGGTTCCTGGGAATACACGGGAGATGGTCATGCTATGGCAATGTGGGCTGGTGCTGAACTACGTGACATGGAATTTATCCAATTCCATCCTACTGGAATGGTATGGCCTCCATCCGTACGAGGAATTCTCGTTACAGAAGGTGTTCGTGGAGAAGGTGGTCGTCTTACCAACAATGAAGGAGAGCGTTTCATGTTTGATTACGTTCCTGATATGTTCAAGGGCGACCACGCTGAAACCATCGAAGAATCGGATAAATGGGTCGAAGAAGTTGTTAGTGGAAAACTTGCAACTGTTCGCCGACCACCCGAACTCCTAACTCGAGACGTTGTTGCAAAAGCGATCAAAGCAGAGGTTGGTGCTGGAAGAGGTTCCGAACACGGCGGCGCATATCTCGACATTTCTCATCGTGGTCCAGAAGCCATCAAGAAGAAATTGCCTTCGATGTATCACCAATTCATGGAATTGGCTGGTGTCGATATTACAAAAGACAAGATGGAAGTCGGTCCAACGGCTCACTATGTCATGGGGGGAATCCTCGTGAATGCTGAAACTCAGGAATCAACTGTTCCTGGTTTGTATGCATGTGGAGAAGCTGCAAGTGGATTACATGGTGCAAACCGTCTCGGTGGAAACTCACTTTCTGATCTAATCACATTCGGAAAGCGGGCTGGTGAGTTCGCCTCAAAGCGTTCGAAAGACCTTGCTCAACCTTCTATTGATGATGCTCAAGTTCAGAAAGCAATCGAAGAAATGATTCAACCTCTTAACAAAGAAGGTGGAGAAAATCCAGGAGTTATTTATGATGAAATGCGAGAAATGATGCAGAACAAAGTCGGAATCATTCGTACCAAGGATGAACTTGAAGAAGCACTTGTGGAACTTAGTGACTTCAAGAAGCGAGCGCTTGCATCATTCCCAGGTACATCTCGACGTTACAATTCTGGATGGCATCAAGCACTCGATTTAATCAACATGGCTGACGTATCCATAGCATGTGCTCTTGCTGCACTAACACGTGAAGAAAGCAGAGGTGGACATACTCGTGAAGATATGCCTGTACCCGAGGACGAGTATTGGGGCAAGACTCTGAACATTATCTGGATGGAAGAGAGAGAAGTAAAGATTCGACAAGAGCCTGTAGAAGAGATGAGAGATGATCTCAAGGATGCAATCAAGGAAGTTAAGGACATGATTGCCGAACGGGCTGAAAAACAAGCAGGAGGTGGTAAGTAATGTCATTGAAAGGAAAGAAGCAGGCATTCAAGGTTGCTCGTGGTGAAGACGGAGAAACAACATTGCAAGATTATGAAATTACTCTCGATGAAGGGATGGTCGTTCTCGACTGTGTTCATCGCATTCAACACGAAGAAGAACCTGGTATGGCGGTTCGTTGGAACTGTAAAGCAGGAAAGTGTGGTTCATGTTCTGCTGAAATCAACGGACGTCCACGGTTGATGTGCATGACTCGGATGAGTGATGTTGTTGCCGAAACCCCTGAAGGACAACCTATTGAAATCCGTCCAATGAAGGCATTCCCACACATCAAAGATCTTGTAACAGATGTTCAATGGAATTACGATATTGCCCAAAAGATTGCTCCGATTAATGGTCCTGAAGAGATGAACTGGGAATTTAACCAAATGGAAGCTGATAGAGTCCAACAATTCCGAGAATGTATCGAGTGTTTCTTGTGTGTCAACACCTGTCACGTACTAAGAGATCACGAGATGTTTGACGGCTTTGCAGGACCAAGAAACCTCGTTCGACTTGCTCAGTATGAGATGCACCCGCTCGATACAGAAGACCGTATCCCTGAGATCAAGAAAGAATTTGGAATTGAATACTGTAACATCACCCGATGTTGCACAGAGGTTTGTCCTGCCGGAATCCAAATCACTGATGATGCGATTATTCAGCTCAAAGAACGGGTTGTTGATCGCTATTATGATCCATTGCAGCGAATTTGGAGAACCATTACCCGGAAGAAGGTTCGATACTGATACTATTTCTTCTAAAAACCATTTTTGGCACCCTGAAAAACATAGCGTCATATACTCGCTTAATGGAATTGTTCTTACAACCAATTCTCTTGGATGAAATTATGTGGGATTTATGTTACGGTTTGTTTCTAATTTTAGCGATAATTATCGCAATTAGAAAGGGATGGTTAAAATCTGCTTTGGAGATCCTTTTTGGACCATAACAACGCTACCGTTGTAAAGAGAAATGGAAATACAACTTCCTTTACATCCGTTGCTTCCAACGGCCAGATTCAATCCGAGTCATTTCCTCAACGTGTCCCGAATAGACATATGTCCACGCCCATTGCACGCCTTGATTCGTTTGAACCGGAACAATCGTTCGTTCATACAGAGAATTTTTGTTCTCATAACCATAGAACCCTTCAATCGAGTCCATATTGTTCAAGCATGACTCAACGTCATTCATTTTGATTATCTCTCCGTGAACAATCCCCTCTCCAGTCTTCACACCTGGAAAATAATCGAGATCATAGAGTGCTCCATGCATTCTCCCGTTTTGCATTGATTCAATGTATGGAGAAAGCTCTCCATGGCGAACCTCTCCACTCATCAATGTCCCGTAAACAAACAAATGTTCGATGACGGGTGCTTCCCATTTATCATTCCTCGAATGAGCGAGACCAGTGTCTGGCAATCCTCGATTGAGAAGCCCTCGCTGAATCAAATCGGCATACTCTTCAGTTGGTTGAATGTAATGGGGCTTGATTTTATCTTCACAAACGATGTAGGTCAAAGCCGTAATAATTTCTCCACCTTCCCTCACGACCATGACTTCCTTTGGTTCATAGTAGCCTCCTTTTGTTCCTTCTTTCATATTCATCGTTCGCCAACCCTCCTCGTCCAAATCAAAGAGAGCACCCGGTGTTGCGTGGTAATGATTCAGAGGAACCACGTCCGCAGCACCTCCTTTTCGCCCTGTAGAATAATAGTGGAATTTCAAATTGTGGCCAAGGATCCATGCTGCTTCGATCTCAGTTAATCCATCAGGATTACGACCGTTTCTTTCGCAATATTCTTTCCAGTCCTTCCAGTCTAAGTTTGACCCGTATCCAAAATACATCATCTCAACCCGCTCCGGATTAAGTAATCCATTAATATTTATTAAACTTACCAATTGCACGGTTCAAGAATCTCTTGACCTTGCATATACGGTTGAAGAGCCTCAGGTACTTTGACGCGACCATCTTCGAGTTGGTTCTGTTCGATGATTGCTACGAGAGCCCTTGAAGTCGCTACTGCGGTCGAATTCAATGTGTGAACCATCGGCTGATTTGGATGACCAGGTGTTCCATATCGAATATCGAGTCTGTTGGACTGATAGTCTGTACAGTTTGAACACGATACAATTTCTTTGAATGCTTTCGCACCTGGAAGCCATGCTTCAAGATCATACTTGCGAGCGGCAACTGTACCCATGTCACCCGTACAGATGTTGACAACTTCATAATGAAGCCCGAGAGCATCCCATAGATCTACGCAGTTTTGTAATAATTCTTCATGAAGTTCCCAAGATGTTTCTGGTGTTGCGATGATAATCTGTTCAACTTTTGTGAACTGGTGAACTCTCCAGATGCCTCTGTCTGATTGACCATGAGCTCCAACCTCTCGACGGAAACATGAAGAAACACCAACTATCTTGATTGGTAACTGTTCTTCTGGGATTGTTTCTCCCATGAACATAGCCGTGAGTGGGTGCTCAGCAGTAGCAATCATGTAGTAGCCATCTGGCTCGATACCGTACATCACGGTCTCAAAGTCAGATAGATCCGTTACGCCCTCGTAAGCAGTACGATTCATCATGACAGGGGGTTGAACGAAGGTAAATCCACGTTCTTGAATAAAATCAACAGAGTAGGCTTGCAGAGCTATTTCCATTCGAGCGAGATCTCCTTTAAGGAAAAAGAATCGACTTCCAGTAATCTTAGCAGCACGTTCAAGGTCAACCCACTTGTTCTCTTCAATCAGTTCATTGTGCGTCTTTGGTTCAAACGTGAACGTTGGCTCTTGCCCATGTAAGGAATGTTTGGTATTTCCAGATTCATCAGCACCTGAAGGGACTTCTGGATGGAGGAGATTAGGAATACGCATACGGATGGCATCTCTCTCTTCGAGAACTGCTGCAGTTTGTGCTTCCATTTCAGAAATTTGTGAACCCAAATTTGCAACTTCTGCAAGAATACGTTGTGCCTCTGCTTCATCTCCAGACTTCTTGGCAGCACCAATCCCACGAGCTGCCTCGTTCTTCTGACGCCTTAAATCAGAGGTCTTGTGAAGCAAATCTTTCCATTTCCCATCCAATGTGATGACACTATCGATTTGGTCGTGAGGAAGACTGCGTCGGTCGAAATCTGCTCGGATTCGATCCGGTTCATCTCTGAATAAATGGATATCAAGCACTCTTCATCACCTACAAACTGATATTAAACTGGAACATTGCCATTCCAATGGTCATGAATCCACCAAGGATGTAACCAAGAATGGCTCCACCATTGAGCAGCGGAAGACCTGCTTGCGCTTTTCCTTGGCCAACATACCACATGAGGACTGAATACCCTACAAGACTTCCAAAGAGTGTTGCCATGGCCATAATCAAACCATCATCGCCTCCGATGTACTGGAGAGTAGAGAGAACGAGCATACCAGGGAAGATAACATCGCCTAAGCCCATCAGCATAGCATCGTTACTCTTCTTGATAACACGCTCTCGAGGTTGTGAAGACGATTGTATGGAGACGGAATCAGGACCATCACTCGAAGGTTCTTCATCTCCAAGAGGCGTACGTTCTGCTCTAAATGAATAGTCAGAATCTTGGGGAGCAACCAAGAGAATAGGTAAATTGAGATTGATCATCGTATCAGCAAGATCGAGCATATGCTTAGATTTGTACACAGCCCATGCATCATATATCGCTGCAGCGACCATGAACACCATAATCAAGGTCGGCACAAAAGAAACTCCGAGCATAACAATGACGCCTGAACCCACGAGGATTCCGACGGTATTGACGACATACCATTCGCTGTGAACATAGAGTAAAATCATCAAGATGATACTAACAAGCAAACCAATCAAAGTTGGAATGTCTTCAAAGACAATTCCTCCGCTGAGGAACATTGAGGATTCAATAACACCTGCAGTCATAGAGTAATTATCGCCGATAACAACTGTGTGGAGATGCGTTGTGTCATCGACGGTGTCTTTTGGTGTATCACCGAAGGCAACTGCAACGTTTTCTCCTTCAGGCACATCGATAATTAGTCTCTGGACCATACTTGATCCGTACAGGAGACGTGCTTCATCTTCGGTTGTGACAAGTAGTTCAGTATATCCTGAAGCATCAATATCTGTCAATCGGACATCTCGGATTTGGTCTGCGAAGTTATTGATTGAGACTTTACCTTCATCAACAACGAGAATCTCTTCAGCAGGTTGGTAATTCCAAGCAATAATATCTCCCCCTTCAGTTCCAAGAACGATGAGTTGGTCATCGGTACTTGCTTCACTCATTTTCTTATCAGCAACGTTCGAGTAACCGACGTCAACTGCTGAGAAATTTGCACTCGAGGTTGCGTTGATGAGAACCGTCGCTGGAGGCGCTGTCGAACCTACTTGGGGAGGTACGTTCACCGATTTCTCAAGTTCCACAACACCAGCCATTTCTTTACTGACGATGAGAAGATGTGTGTCATCGAGCAATTCCGCTTCAATGAGATCGTCGATAACTTTCATCTCGCTTGGAAGTTGCCAGGCCGCCTGGAAAGTCATGACATTCGGCACTTCCTCAAAGGTGGCGAAACGGTGAAGTTTCTCCCCACCATCGATAATGTAAACTGAGTCACTTGTCTCGACTGCAAGAATGCAACCAAACTGCACACGAGGGAATATGTTTCCATCATTATCATATTCAAAACACTCGTAGGTTGAGAGGAGAGTACCATCACTAAGTGAAAGGGTTTGAATCAATGCTCCGTTGTTGATAGTAATGGTTTCTGGACCAGTTGCGACAACGAGTTTAGCAAGTTCATAACTTTCATTCCCATGAGGAATCACGGATGTCCAAATTGGTTCAGCCATCCCGAGCTGATTCAATCGAATGGTGTTGTTGATGATCCCATTTTCATTGGTTCGAATTGAATCGATGTATTGATTCATACCAATTTCGGCCAAATATTCAGCTTCTATGAAATCTGTTGATTCGTATTCGAAAGGCGTAACCGTATCATCAACCATGATCTGATGAGCGAGTGGTACGCTTGCATACATCAATGCAATGAAGAGAATACCCATGATTCCGTACTTGATGACCCATTCTTTCTTGTAGCGGGCAAGAGCAAGAATCGCAGCAGTGAAGATAAAAATCATCACTAATTCAAGGGCAATAAAACGTAACTGAGACGCCCCTTCAGCCCCAAAGGCTTGCAATCCAGCCTTGTCATACCATGGACGAATAAATATAGCAAGGAAGATTGTTACCAAGAACATCGAAGCCATTCCAATCATGGAAGGAAGTTGGCGGCGGAACCCTCCGTCGATGTCGCTCATGCTTCTGCCATACAAGAACTACATTTGAGCACATCGCTACAACCATGACTAGAATTGCCTATCGCCACACCTATGACGAGTGTACGATACGAACAATCTGGGGGAGCGAATGTCCGATATCCGACACTGGCTTGATCAGACCAAGTTTCGAGGCATGAGACTTGGACTTGACCGCGCGCATGAAGTTCACAAACACCTCGTTCAAAACTATGATTCAACCATCATTCATGTTGCAGGAAGTAACGGTAAAGGGACTGTTTGTGCATTAACAGCAACGCATCTGAATCGTTTGAATCGAAGTACGGTCATGTTCACTTCACCACATCTTGTACGTGTCGAAGAGCGGATTCGAGTGAATGGGAGACCGATCACTGAGGAACAGTTCAACACATACTTGTCCCTTATTCGGCAAACAGAAATCAGTTTGGATATTGAATTGACCTTTTTTGAGATTACATTTCTTGCTTCCTGTCTTTGTGCAAGGGACATTAATCCTGATGCCTTCATCGTAGAAACAGGACTTGGCGGGCGCTTTGATGCAACACGAATCTTGCCAGCAGATGTCTCTTTACTCACATCGATTACGCTTGAACATCAAGATATTCTTGGCAGTACATTGGCTGAAATAGCTGCAGAAAAAGCAGCCATTGCTCGACCCAATAAACATATGCTTGTTCGAGAAATGCAAGATACTGAAGCTCGATTTGCAATTGAGTACGAAGTACGCCACGCTGGGCAAGAAAATCTTGGTGAAATTCCTGCATCTGCAAGTCTAGAATGGATTCAAATCGACTCAGATTCTTCAATGAAAGAAGAAGCAATGGCGTTGGTAAAGGCAACGTTAAACCATCTGGATTTCAATATTGATTCGCTCTATGAATCCATGCTTGATCTAAATTGGCCTGGTCGAATGCAGTACATTGAACCAATGTCTTGGGGAGGAACTCTTTTTGTGGATGCAGCTCACAATCCCAGCGGATTGAAGCGAGTGATTCCAACCATCTCTGAACTCTTATCTTCACAACAAGAATGGGTCTTGGTCTTTGGTTGCACTCCTCAAGATGATTTGGAAGAATTTACCAAGCCTTTACTCGATCTCTGTAAGGAAAATCCTCCCTCTCATGTTCTCCTCACAGTACCTCAGACAGGACGGTATCCAGGTGTACATATTTCAGAACTATCAAATCTTAATTGGACTTATACGCAATCAGTGCTTCACACATCAACTCCAAAGGAATTGAAACCGATTCTTGAAAATAACAAACCTGAATTCACGTTGGTAATAGGTTCGCTATATCTCATCGGAGAGTTGTTCGAGGCATTCCAACTCTATGGGTCAAAACATCTCGAATTGTTCCCACCAAACAATCAAAGGTAGGAAGAACGAGCCCTGTATGAGTCAAGATGAGTGATAAGTGGGACCTTCGGTTTATTGAACTCGCACACCACATTAGTTCTTGGAGTAAAGATCCTTCAACAAAGGTTGGTTGTGTGGTTGTTGGTGCTGACCGAGAGATTCGGTCAACAGGATTCAACGGCTTTCCAAGAGGAATCGATGATTCATTAGAACGACTCCAGAACCGAGAAGAAAAATATCCTCTTATCTGTCATGCTGAGGAAAATGCCATCATGCATGCTGCCCGTATTGGCGTTTCTCTCAAAGATTGCACAGCCTATGTGACATGGCCTCCATGTACTCGGTGTGCTCGTTCATTGATTCAAGCAGGAATTGTCGAAGTTGTTTATGCAGGTGGCAGCGATATACCAGAGAGATGGGTTGAAGATTTCACACGATCTACTGGTATGATGAAGGAAGCTGGCCTTAAACTTCGTAATGTCAATCTGGAATAATCAACCCCAGAAACGTCGAGTCCTAGCATATTCAATTTCTGCATGGTGTATTGATTGGAGGAGACTATCCATGTTGCCTTTGTGTCCTTTTCGAAGGATACGCTGAGCTGTCGCCTCCCCAACACCTCTTGCCATTAGACAAACAATTGCATGGAATCCGTGGGTTTTGATCAAGGAAGCGTTCCGAATCATACGGTTACGATCACTTTCTTCGTCCGAAGCGACCCATCCTTCAAGCATCTTTTCAAGACCTTCCCGTGCGCAGACAAGCATTTGTCCCTTGCAAACAATACAGTTCCCTGGATCCTTAAGTTCGGGATATCGTTCAACTCTAAATCGACGAATAGCTTGACATTTTAAGCAACAAAGGACTGCTCGTTCATTCATCAATCGTAGACGTAATCTTGCACGGACCGCCTCATTATCCCAGTTGGGAAGAAGTAAGTCGCGTTGACTTCGATCTGAAATTCCAAGAGGGCCTGTTGGCGTAACTACAATATCCAATAATCCCGATTGTATTCCTTGTAAGACATCTTTCGCTCCTTGAATGTCCATACGTTCGAAGTAGAGTTTACTGAGAACTTCATCCACAACGATGGTCCCTCGATATTTACGAACCAAAGCACCTAGGTTGATTTTTCGTGGGTCTACACCATGACGTAAGATTCCAAATGTTTTCGCCACTTGTGCAAATCTCCAACGAACTTGCCGAGAGTTTGGAAGAGTTACTGCGAGTAAGCCTTCGATTCCGTCGGCTGGAAGTTCATTGAGCCAATTGACAACCTCGTGCGGTTCTAAATCAGCGCCTGAGAGATGTATTCTTGTTGGTTCGACCATTAAGCCCCCCCAACGCCCTGTCTTGGTTGAGGCCATTGCAAGGAGGAGATGTCCAATCGTTTCATTGATCAGTGTCCCTTGGCAGATATTGATGACAAGTGCTTCAGAACGTCGTTCGATAGTGATTGTTTGATCGTCAGGTAATGCTTCTGTCGCATCAATATGTCTGGTAATGGTATCCGCAAGAAGCCCGAGTGCTTCACCTTCCAGTGGATAATCTGTTAATGGCATTCCATCATGAGCAAGAATACCTGCTGGGTCTATTTGGTTGAGTTCTCGAGGCTCAAGTAGATTAAAATCCTCTGCGACAAGACGACGTAGTCGGCCAATGTTTCGTGCTACTGCAGCAGGTACTGGTGGAAGTTCACCGACCCATGTCGGCGCTTCGCCCTGTATTGAGACAGGGGCGACAAGAACTTCGCTTTGTTCTGGGTCAGCATCAACAATAGTCCATGTACGTCCTGCCATGACGAATTGACGTATTCTCCCATCTTCTTCTTCTCCACTCCCATTGAGTTCAAGCACAAAGGATTCGTCGACGTTTCCAATTGTTCGACGAGTAACAACATCCCGTACACGATAGGATTGTTTGTCTGGTATCATCGAGAGGTGGCTTTCAACCCACTTTCGTGTACGACCTGCTGAGGAAAACCATCCATTCTTGAACCGCTTTGGAATTGGTAATTTCTTGAATTTATACTCTGATGGGATCTCTTCTTCAGGAACATCGTATCGGGGTAATTCGTCTGGCCAATCTTCTTCCTCAGGAACCAGTCCTTTTGCCTCCATATAGAGACTCTTTGGCCAACGGTACCAGGGTCGTTCATTTACATCGACTGCATAGCGTAAAAGCCATCGATCAGAAAGAACTGCGAGGAGCGTTTCAGTATCATTCCGCTCCCAGTCTTCAAACTGTTGAGCATTCGAAAAGATTTCATGAACGTCGTCGATTGGTACGACCTTGAAACTATGAGCCATGAGCATGATTTGGTTTGCTGCAATGCTGTAGGGG
>CEUB01047144.1_pt1 | contig 28630 bp, 20 predicted proteins | sample 356491 | NCBI WGS metagenome assembly CEUB01 (sample SAMEA2623370, study PRJEB7988) | marine metagenome | isolation source: saline water (ENVO:00002010), including | reverse complement strand
TTCTGGCAAGGTGCTAACTTCAAGTTGAAGGCAAAGAACGTAGCAGGATACAGAAACTATGATAGTTCTGAATTTGCTGCTGTAACTCCATTACTTGATGATGACGATGCTCTTGAAGCGATCTGGAAAAAGCAATACTCTCTTGAGGAGTTTGTTGCTGCTGATCAATTCAAATCATATGAAGATTTGAAGAAGAGACTTGAATCTGTTTTAAGACTTGGAACTACTCGTGTACAACAAACAGAAGATCTGGAACGTGAAGATGATGGTCGTGGTTCTGCAGAAGAATTAGTTACTGCTGCAACTCAAGCAACACCATCTACTGAAGATGAGGATGATGCGTTATCATATTTTGCTAAACTAGCACAAGAATGATAAATAGAATATATTAGAAAAGGGTCTATAAAGACCCTTTTTTTCTATTGGAGAGGAAATGGAATTAAAAAAACCACTGATGCATGTTAGGTTGCATCAACTTGGATTCTTTTGGTGGGATCCAAGAATAGATCCAAGAGAACCAGAATATTGGGGTCCTGATGGGGGCTCCTTTTTTTATGGAGATTTTATTCTACTATTAGATGTTCTTATTAATCGAGTACTTACATATTGAGATGATTTAGTGTACTTCATAATTTTTCTCATATCTTTTAAAAACTGAGATAGGTAATCTGGTTTTAATAATTCAATTTGTCTTTTCTTTTCATTTACACGAGTTTCATATTGATAGTATGATAAACCTATTCTAATTGCATTACCTGTTAAATCAGTGAGAGGGTTGGTAGGATCTGGTATAGAGAAATCTGAGTCTACTATTTGACCTTTAGGTAAGATTAATCTATTATTTGCATCTCTAATCTCTATTGTTTCATAGTGTTTTGTTGCATTTAAATTCTCACCATACTTATTAAGAGAGAATTCATATAATTCATTACTGGTTAATGGCCATTCATTATTTACATTAACTATTCCTGCAGTTAGTAAGACTACCCAATCAAGATCTGGATTTCTATATACTTGTTCTGCAATTTGATCAGGACGATAACCATCCTTTATAGTTATTCTATCAAAGATAGTAAAGTATTGTTTTAAATCATCTCTTATTTTTACACGACGAAATAAATTTTTAACTTTAACATAATCTAATGATGAGTTTCTATCTGATAGTACAGACAGATATTCAATATTTGGTAATTCTCTAAAAAATCCCATTAGTATCCTACTCCATCTCCTGAATTTGGTCCTGCATAATCGTCTCTGTATACGGCAGTTAGTTCTGCGAAATTTAAACTTAAACTTAAATGTACAGGAGTTCCATCACGATATGTAGCATATGTACCAGAACCTGTATAGTTCACACTTAGACCAGTAAGTGCACATGGTTTAAAAGCATTTAAGAAAGGATGCATATCTTTTCCGTGCATGTATGTTAGATAAAATATATCTGGTGACTTTAAAAATAGACCCTTTACAGTTGCTGTTCCTCCTCTTTGGGGAGACATTGCTTGTTTAAGAATTCTAATAATAATTTTTATTTGATCAGCTTCTTTATTATTTCTTGGAACCATATCCCAACTAAAGGAAAAATTTCTTCCCGTAATACCATCAAATAATAATTGTTGGTTTTTGTTTACTGTTAATCCAGTTTCTCTACCAAAGAAATTAGCACCCGACCCTGTTAGTGCATTTGCAACTAAAGATGCAGTTGTTCCTGTAAGCATATTACCTACTACTGATCTATCTGCTTGTCCTAACTGAGTTAATTGGGACTGTAGTTCACTAAAAGCACCTCCTGCCATACTAGCAATACTACCATCTGTTGTCATACCTTTTTTAACAACAGATGCTATCATTGCTTCTGCTGGACCCATATTACCATCTGACCAATTCGCACCTTTAGTATCTTCTAGTCCTTGTGGTACTGGTAGCATTATTGTATAAAGAATATCTTTTTTCGCAATATGGTCACTAGTTTTTAAATTAAATTCATTATCTGAAATTCTATCTAAACCTGGCGCAACAAATTCAACTATCTCAAGTTTCATATAATCATCATGTTCATCTATTTTTGTATAAGGATATCTAAACGGTGCAGATGATCTTGGTATTCCGTCAGAAGGTCCTGTTTCATTACTTAGATTTGAATTTTCTGCGAATGCCTTAGCAGCATCTGCTGATGAACCTGTGAAACCGAATGTAGGATCAAAGCTACTTTGTGCTTCCTCTGAAAATATGCCAGAATCCTTTATAGAATCATAGTAACCTTCTAAATCTGTTATTGTATTCTCTGCCATTTATTTCTTTTTATCTATTTAGCCGATATTTACCGAAAGATAAATTTCTTGCGTCATCTATCTCTAGATCAGTTATATTATATAAACCACCTATTATTTCTGGAAAGGTATATTGTCTTGATTCTCCCCAATGGAAATTAATTCCTTTGAATCCCCAATCAAATATACTTGTAACTGCTACTAAAGGATATTCATCATATCTTAAGTTGGGTGTTTTGGGACGATATACAAAGGTGTAATACTTTCCGATCTGAGGAACATCTCCTTCTGACAATACACCTAGAACTTCTTGGTATACATCATCAACATCCTCTGAACCTGTATATTCTTTTAATATTTCAGATAGTCTACTCATACTCCTAGTTCTTTTTCTGTAATTACTTTAAATTCCCACCCACGATCTAAACAATATTCTGCTGCTGCTTTCCATTTTGATTGATTTTTAGCATATTCATATGCTTCACGAATGTAACCTTTTGTTTGTCTCTTTGGTTTTATGGGAGGTTTTGTTTGTTTTTTAGGTTTTACCTCTATAAGGTATGATTTAATTTTATTATGAGATTCTTTTACTTTAATATAAAAATCTGGGAAGTATCTATGAACTCTTCTATCAATAGGTGATCTGTAAGGAATAGCAACTTCTTCGCTCCACCATTCTAATATGTTTCTATTTTTATCACAATAAACCATAAATTTTCTTTCCCATAATGAACGATACACTATTTTCATAGGATTACCTTTATACTTTTCTGGATGAGATGGACGGTATTTTCCTTTATATGTCATGCTAAATAAGTATAATTAAACTCATAATAGATATTTAGTGTGGCAAACCAAAGACCAAGAAGAATAAGTGATTTGAAACCTACTCTTACAAATCTTGCACAAACTTCCCATTACGCAGTTAATTTTGGTAGTATGAGTGGATCTTTGAGTCGATACTTAGAAGATAGAGGAGTAGATAAAAGATTTATAGGAGGAGATTTAGGTTTATTATGCAATGCTGCTGCATTACCATTTGCATCTCTTGCAACTTCTAATGTAACAGGTGGGTATACAGGAATAACTGAAAAGTTTGCACATAGTAGAATGTATGTGCCAATTACACTTACTTTTTATGTTGATAAGGAATATAAGGTTTTAAAATTTTTAGAACATTGGATGGAATTTATTGCTGGTGGAACTCATGCTCCTGCTGGTAGGAGAGGATCCGTTTCCCAAAATAAAACAAATTACTTTATTAGGATGCAATATCCTGATGATTATAGGATGGAACAGACTCAAATAATAAAATTTGAAAGAGACTATAGTGATAATTTGCAATATACTTTCTTTAATTTATTTCCTCAAAATGTAACTGATGTTCAAGTTGGATATGATCAGTCTAAAATTTTAACTGCTTCTGCAACTTTTGAATATACTCGTTATGTTTCTGGACCTATAGGTAGGATATCCAAATATCGTAATAGTGTTAAAAATAATGATCTTACCGTTGAAGAAATGAATAAAAATATCGAATTAAGAGCTATGAATGCCAATATACCTGATGTACTTAATGCGGTAGATACAAATCCATTCAATATAGATTGGTCTAATCTAACCAATATGTCATCATTTTATAATGTAGATTCAAACCAGGAATCAACGGCATTTCCTCCTTTATATCTTCGAAATACTAACATACAAGGAGATCCTGGATTTACTGGGAATCCATATAACCCACAAGCTTAGAGTTTAAAAAACTCTCCTATATACTATACGAATTGTTATAATTTATTATGCCTTTACCAACCATTGCGACTCCAACCTATGAGTTGAAGTTACCTATTACAAATAAGACTGTAAAATATAGACCTTTCCTTGTTAAAGAAGAAAAAATTCTTGTTATAGCAATGGAAAGTCAAGATGAGAAACAGATTGGTCGTGCTGTTAAAGATGTTCTTAGTAGTTGTATACTAAGCAAAGGTGTTAGAGTAGATAGACTACCAACTTTTGAGATAGAATATCTATTCTTACATGTTCGTGGTAAATCTGTTGGAGAACAAGTTGAAATTTTAATAACTTGTCCTGATGACGGTGTTACACAGGTTCCTGCTGTGGTTGATATAGATGAAATAAAGTTAGATGTTAATCCAGATCATGATAGAGACGTAGTGCTAGATGATAGTTATACTTTGAGATTGAAGTATCCTTCTTTAGGACAATTTATCAAATCTAATTTTAATTCTACTGATGTTTCAGTAGAGGAAACTTTTAATTTGGTTGCTGATTGTGTAGATCAAGTTTTTAGTCCAGAGGAATCATTTGCTGCTTCAGATTGTACAAAGAAAGAATTACATACTTTTCTTGAACAACTTAATTCTAAGCAATTTAAGAAAATTGAGACTTTCTTTGAGACTATGCCTAAACTAAAACATGAGTTTGATATAGTTAATCCTAAAACTAAAGTTAATAATCATGTCGTTTTGGAGGGTTTATCGTCTTTTTTCGAGTAGCCATGGCTCACGAATCTCTTGAGTCATACTTTAAGACGAATTTTGCCCTGATGCAGCATCATAAATATTCATTGACAGAATTAGAAAATATGATGCCTTGGGAAAGAGAAATATATGTAACTCTCTTATCTCAGCATATCGAAGAGGAAAATTTAAAACGTGGTATAAATGGCGGTTAAAGACAGTTTTTTCAATATAGGTAATAATCCCAGTCTGGATGCAGCAGATACTGGGGTAGATCCTTCTACGGGAAAAATTTTGTCAAATGAAGAAAGAAAGAAGGTATTTAAGAGTCGTAGTAGTATATTATCTAAACAAAATAGACAGGCAATTGCTAGAACCAGTAAGATGAATTTTGGTGGTGGCGGTGCTTTGGTATTGTCAAATAGAGGTGATGTAGGTCAGAGAGTTCAAGCAGATGCTGGTGCTTTAGTTGCTCCAGTTAATACTTTAACAAAGAGAGTAGATGTATTAGAATCTACTGTTGCTAATATGCAAACAGTTCTTGCTAATATTAGAAAGGTAATTATAAAAGGAAATGAAACTGAGGCTAAGATACAGGAAGAATTAGCAAAGCAACAAAATCTTTTCTTCCAAAATAAGATAAAAGAGCAAAGAGAAGATGAATTAGAAGAACCTGATTTAGAAAAAAAAGCAAAATCAAAGGTAGATGCTACACAAAAGAAAACAGTAGGATTTTTTGATAAAATCAAAAATGCACTTTTACTTCTTTTTGGTGGTTTCCTTGCTAAAAAAGTATTTGAGACGTTTACTGCGTGGCAACAGGGTAATAGTGACCTGATGAGGCAATTGGGTGTAGATTTAAACTCTGCTCTTCAACAAGTAACAAGGGGGTTCCATCTTTTCACAAGATTTACGAGTAAATTAGTATCTCTTGCTGCTAAGTTTGCTACAGGTGTAGCTTCATTTGCTACTAGGGTAGTAACATTCCCATTTAGAGTAGCAGGTAACATTATTCAGACTGCAATAAGGAAGGCATATGTTGGTATTGCAAGGGCAATTGGTCCTGGTATGAGAACTGCAATAAAAGGATTCTTTAATATAGGTTCAAGAGGTGCAACAAGAGTAGCAACAACAGCAGCAACAACAGCAACACGAGGAGCAGCTGGAGCAGTTGCTAGGAGAGGAGTTTTAGGAGCCATACCTGTTATTGGTACTGGTCTTGATATTTGGGGTGCTGTAAGTGAGGGTATGAAGGGTAACTGGGTAGGTGCAGGATTATATACTGCAGGTGCTATTACCAGTTTGATTCCAGGTATGCAAGGTGTTTCGGGTGTCTTGAGTGTTTCTGCTATGGGGCAATCTATACACAGTGATTTGACGAGAGATGCTAATAATGAAGGAATTGATATTACAGGTAATGGAGATAATGTTCAGATAAATGGTACGAATAATAATAATTTCCAAAACCTTGGACAAATTACGCAACCAAAACCAATTGTAACAGTCATTCGACCTAATAACGGTGGTCAGACAGTAAATGGTGGAGGTGGTGGAACTCCGAAAAATACTATACCGAATATTGCATCAAGTAATCGTGATAATTTATATGCTCTGAATGCAAAATCAGAATTTAACACACCTGGAGCATAGATTAAATGGCGAAAGTAACAACATCAGGTGGTAAAACTGTAAGGTCTCCCATATCTTCTATGAGAGATAGTTTTCGTTCGTTAAAAAATAATCTTAAAAGTATGTCAAAGAGTGTACTTGGTGTACAAGATGAGTTGGAAAAAAGTAATAGATTAAAGGAAAAGGAATTACAACTTATTAAAGATGATGCTGCAAAATATAGAGATTTAGTGAAAAAGCAGTCTGAAGAAAGTAGATTAGAAAAATCTAATCTTGTTGGAGATACATTTGCAAATATTGGCAAATCTATCAAGAAAACTGGTGGAAATATTCTTAGTAAAGTACTTAATATAATGGGACTTTTTGCAGGTGCTTGGTTACTTAAGAATGCTGGTAATATTATGGAAACAATTCAGGGAGGAATTGATTTTATTGTAGGTGTTTGGAATAAAATAGGTAATGCTGTTGGTGGAACTATGGATTTTGTGAAAGGTTTGGGTGGATTAGTTATTGCATTCGGACAAAATATTTTATCATTTGATTTTGCAGATTCTTCTGATAAAATAAAGGATGCATTTTCTGATATAGAATTATCATGGCAGAGACTTAATGGTGACATTACTGGTGCAGAAAGGGTTCTTGATAATCCAGAAAAAGAATTTGAACAAGAATTAAATGGTGGAATTGACGATTCTTCTATAGAAGATAGTGAAACGAGATTACCAAAACCTAATAATGATGAAAATAACACTGGAAATAGAATAAGTAGTAATAGCGAAAAAGTTGATCCATTTGTTGTATTAGAGGATAATAGGGATCTTTTTCCTCCTGCTTTTTATGAACAGGTCAAGGAAACTATTGAGAAAAATCCTTCTGCTTATGATACTAAAGAGGAGATAAATGCTGCTATTAGTGCATTACCATTTGCTCCAGATCCTAGTCAAATTAGATATAGGGACAACTATAATAATGTGAATAATGAGGATACTTTAGAAAATAAACAATTATCATTGACAGATAAGGTTCATCAGCAAGTTAATGCTGCAGGACAAAAAATTAAGAATGAAGATTTAAGAATAGAAGGACAAAATAACACTGAGCAAAAACTTGCTATGATAATTCCAAAAGTAAAACCACAAGAAATAACTGTTATTGATAATAGTCCACAACAAGTAAATGTGAATGGATCTTCGGAAGGTGGGAATGTTGTTATATCTGGTGGTTCTGATGAGTTAAATAGTATAGAACAATTAATGTTACAGGATCTTACTTATACATAATCTATAATGTCAGCAACTAATCGATCCATAATAGAAGAGTTTGTTATATCCTCAGATAGGAGAGATGGGTATGCAGAACAAACGGATCAAAAGGGTTCAACATCCGAATTTGATCTGGTTCCATATGTTGTGTCTATTGAGTATTTTGAAGATATATTCTCTCCAGCTATTACTATGAAAGTAACAATATTAAATGAATCTCAAGTTGTTAAAGACTTATCTGAAGAAAGTACTGAAGGTGATGAACTAGTTGCACTTTTTGATGGTTTTCCTATTAGAGGAGGAGAAAGGTGTAAGATTAAAATAGGAGCAAATACTGAAACTAATATTCCATTAGATTTTTCTACAAAAGTTAATGATTATCTTTATATTACTAGTATTACCAATATTCTCAGAGATTCTAAGAGAGAAATGTTTACTTTACATCTAACAAGTAGAGAAGCATTGACTAATGAAACGGAAAGATGTTATAAGAAATATTCTCCAAATCAGAATATTGGTGCTACTGTTACGAATATTTTAAAAGATACTCTTAAGATTGAGGATCAAGACCGTATTGAAGTTGAATTAACATCAAATTCTTATGGATTTATTGGGAATATGAGAAAACCATTTCCTGTAATAACATGGTTAGCAAAAAAATCTGTGTCTAATAGTGCAAAAGGTAAGAGTGCTGGATTTTTATTTTATCAAACCAAAACAGGTTTTAAATTTAAATCTGTTGATACTTTAATGAGGCAAGAATATTATAAAATTACAAATAGTAATGGAGATAAAGAAAAATCACCTCCTTTTTATTATGAAGAAGCAACAGTAGCGTATGATGATCAAGATAGACCATTAAATAATGATTTTAAGATATTAAAATTTTCAATACAGGTAAGTAATGACATTGTTAAAAATTTAAAATTAGGAGTTTATGCAACTTCTGGTATGTATTTTAATCCATACAATTTTGAATTTAAAGGTAATGTATATAAAAGAAAAGATGCATTAAAAGAAGATAATATGTCTTTGATGGGTTCTGAAAATCCTGCAGATTACCCTTTAAAACTTAATGCAGATTCTGATGATACTATTGAGGATACTGCAAGCAGAATACTTACTGGAGTTCTTGATATAGGTGTATTAGCAAGGGGAGACACAAATCATCTCAAGTCATCTGATCCATTGCAATTTCAAATGCAATCTGTTACAAGATATAATACATTATTTACAAATGTGTTGGATATGACAATTCCCCTTAACTCAAATTTAGAAGTGGGTATGTGTGTTGAATGTGAATTTCCTAAAATGAGCAAAGAATTAGTAAGAGATGGTGGAAAGATGAGTGGTCCTTATATAATTAAAGAGTTATGCCATCACTACGATATAGAAAAATCTTATACATCTATGAAATTATTGAGAGATTTTGCAGGAGATAATCCTGGAAGAGAATCGGGAACAGGGACAGAGGGAGAAGAATAATTATGGATAATACTAATTTAAAAACTAATTTTCTTGGAAGAGATGGTTTTAGGTGGTGGATTGGACAAGTTCCTCCATCTCCCAATCATAAAGTAAATTATAACGTTAATGAAAACTGGGGTCTTAAAAGAAGAGTCAGGATTATGGGTTATCATCCTGATGAGAATAAGTTACCAGATAAAGATTTACCTTTAGCAATTGTACTGTTACCCCCAACTGCAGGAACTGGTGCAGCTAATCAGGCACAGTCAATTCACATTGAACCTGGAGAAATTGTATTAGGATTTTTCTTAGATGGAGATGATGCTCAAGTTCCAGCAATTATTGCAAGTTTTGGTAGAACCAGAGCAGCTACTGAGGCATTTGCGGAATATAGTGGTGCATTTATACCATTCACAGGTTATACCAATGAGATACCAAATCCAACAGGTACCACCGTTATTGCTGCAAATGAATCTAATGAGGAGAGAACTGATGCTGTAGTAAGTCCTATAAATGTTACTCAAGACCAAGCAGAGAAGAGAAATCCTCCTACTGTAACCGTAAGTAGTGTTCTTGGTAAACAAATTACAAAGGAGAGTCCTTGTGTAGATGGTAGTGTAAACAAAGTAAAGACAACTGTTAATAACTTTTTAGAAGACTTTAAACGTCTTTCAAATATGGGTGAAGGTCAGATTGATAAAATAAATGAGTCAATAAAAGAGACAACCAAAACTATAGCAACAGGTGTTAATGGTTTAGTTGGAGATATTAGTGAAAATGTTGTTGGAGAACTAACAGGACAGGTACAGACAGGATTAAAGGTATTATATGATGGTGTTTTTTCTAATATATTAGCATTAACAGCAAATCCTGTAGCAGCACATTTAGGAGGTGTAGCAGCACAGAAAGCTATGGTTCTTCCAGTTAATACACTTTCAAAGGCACTTCCATGTTTATCAAGTAATGTTAATTTAATGCTAGAAGATATAATTGAAAAAATGTTGAAATCTATGGTTGATTCGTTTGATGATGTTACTGGATTTCCAGAATGTATGGCAGATCAATTTACAGGTGCAGCTTTAAATAGTATAGTTGATAGTATTGGTTCTACATTAGCAACTCCTCTTGGAGGAATAACTAAAGTATTGTCTAGTGGATATGATATTACTGAAAAGATTAGAAGTAAAGTAGATATGATTAGTACTGTAGGTGCAATATTTGATTGTGGTCAAAACATTGATAAATGTACTGGTCTTCCTAAATCATTTACAATAGGAGGAGGAATTAAGGATACTTTGGATAGTGTTGATGGTGTATTGGATGCTGCAAATAATCTTGTTCAATCAGTAGATGGAGTTGGAAGTTCATTAGACGTAAACTTAAATATTCCAAATTTTGCTGAAGACTTTAAAGATCCTTTAGGAGCATGTTTTGGGGGAACTAGAACAGGTTGTGGTAAACCAAAAGTTAGAATATTTGGTGGTAATGGACTTGGAGCAGCTGCAGAAGCTATTATGGGAACATTAAATGGTCCTCCTGGATTTGTAGAGACTACTGCAAGTATTATTGGTATTAAACTTAATAAACCTGGTGTTGATTATGAGTTTCCTCCTTTCGTTGAGATTGTTGATGAGTGTAAGCAAGGATATGGTGCTGTTGCTAGAGCATTAGTTAAAAATGGTGAAGTTGTTGGGATATATATGGTATCTGAAGGAGAAGGATACCCACCAGGAGAAATTGAAGAAGTTGGTGTTGTAGATACAATAGTTGATAATCCTGGTTTAGGATATTCTGAAGGAGATATAGGAGTTGATAACTTTGGAAATGAATATAAGGTTATTGTTGATAAGGGAAGTATCGTTTCTGTTAAACCACTAAATATTAGTATAACTCCGAATTTACCGCAAATTAGAATTAAAGGTACAGGAACTGGTGCTTTAATTAGACCTGTCTTAGGAACTCCTGAATATAAGGGAGAAGTACAGCAGGTTATTGATTGTATTGATGATGGCGGGTCTTTGGGATCAAGTGAGGTCGATAACTAATGGCTAATACAGAAAGACCAGTAGAGGCATGTAATTGGGACAGAAGGAGATTTATTTCTTTAGGTCCCGATTTTAGAATTGATGCTAATAATCCTCAGATGGGCAATGAGGGAAACTTGTCCTGGTTAATATATGGTGCAAATGATGATGGAGATAAATCAAGTTTGTTTCAGACTAATGCTGGAACATTAAGTTTACATAGCGATAGGAAATTGGAAATTGCTGCAGGTGCTAATAATACTAGTGCAAAGGATGATGATATAAGTATAACTTCTCTGAAAGGAGGAATTACTATTACATCAAATGGTAATGGAGCAGTTACAATCAAGGCACCAAATATTTTAATAAAGGCAGATAATGATGTTGATATTATAGGAAAAAATATAAACTTAAATGCTAAAGGTGGAAAGGTAGATATTAACGGTTTAAAAGCTGTTGTTTCTGCTAAGTTGGGTAATCTTCCTGAATCTATGGGTATAGATTTTGCCAGAAATGCTTTTGCGGGAAGTTTTGTTGGTGGAGATTTCTTAGCAGATGCATTAGGTGGAGCATTACCTGAACTTGCAACTGCAGCAAATACATTTGCTGGTAAGTTTGAATCTCAAATAGGAGGAAAACTTAGTGCATACACTGATCTTGCATCCAAGATTGATACAAATGCACTTAAAGATCAATTAAAAGGACAAATCAGTAATGATTCTATTAAAAGTATAATAGGAGGTCTTGGTATCTAATGGAAGAAAAGAGAGAAGACTTGACTATAATTGGAAAACCAACGATACAAAATGAGGACGCAAAGTTCTATAAAGACGTTTATGTTTTTGGTAAATTATATTATGATTTTCAAGGGGATGATAGCGATTTTGGAGATTTAAATGTATTAGGTAATGCTGTCTTCAATGGTATTAGTACGTTTAAGGGTGCAGTAAATTTTGATCAAGAATTAAAAGAATTACAAGTAGGAGTATTAACTGTTACTGATACTTTTAGGGTTGGTGGTTCGGATGGAAATCCAGGTGGTGCAAGTTTAATAATAAAAGAGAGTGATGGTAGATTAGGCTTAGGAACATTAGATCCAACAAGAAGATTGGATGTTGTTGGCGACATGAGATTGAGTGCCAATTTATATGACTCAACTAATAATCCTGGTGTTTTAGGAGCATTCTTAACAAAGGATTCTGAAGGTATAAAATGGGTAGAATTTGAACCTTCATTCAGTGAAGGTATCTTTGTTTATAACGAAGAAACTCTTGTAGGTACTTCATCATTCCGTGGTCTTAACTTCATTACTAGTGGTGGTGGAGCACTAAAAGAATTAGTAGAAGGTTCTATAAACCCAAATAATCCCAATATTGCAGATATTTCTATAAGAACATTCTGGGAAAAGAGACCTGCTGGACTTGTAACTAACTCATATATTGGTATTGGTCTTACACTTCCACAAAATCATCTTCATGTAGCAGGTGTTTCAAGATTTCAAGGAGATATAATTGTATTAGGTATCTCTAGTTTCTTTCAGAGAGCAGAATTTACTCAAGGATTTAATGCAACAGGAGCTGGTTCTACAATAGATGCTCCATTTAAAGTAACTGGTATAACTTCAATACTTGATGATTTTACAGTTGGAGGAACAGGTCAAGGTTTATTTGAAAACTCATTAACAGTTGAACGTTCCACTGCACTTGAGGATACTTTATATGTGGGATCTGCATCTACCTTTATGGGAGATGTAAGAGTCGTAGGTGTATCAACATTTGAACAACAAATTGTTGTTGGTAAAGGTGCATCAATTACCGAAAATATACAAGTTGGAACTTCAGCAACTATATTCGGTACAATGGAAGTTGGTGCTGCTGCAACTTTCAAAGATAAACTAACAGTAGAGAAAGATACAAAGTTAGAACAAGCACTTGAAGTTTCAGGTGCAGCGACTCTTAATAATACTTTAACCGTTGCAAATAATACAACTCTTCAAAGTCAATTAAATGTTGTTAATGATGTTGATTTTGATTCCGCATTAAATGTAGATGGAGATTCAACTCTTGAAGGAACATTGAAAGTTGGTCCTGATGGAATAGTAATTACAACAACTGGTATAGGATCAATTGGTGTTGGAACCAATTTACCATCAAGAGAGTTTGAAATATTCGATAAAGATGTTTTCTTTAATCAAGGTGCAATATATGATTCTAATAATACTGTAGGATTTAATTCATTTACAACTTCTGACGATGTAAGAGTTCCTAAATCTGTTTTTGCTTCAGTAGGTGTTGGTACAACTGGATTAATAGCACCTAGATTCTTTGATGCTGCTGCATTACTCAGACAAAATGCTGATTTTATTGCTGCAGAATCTCTTGGATTTGTTACAAGTACTGATTATCTAAGTCCTAGTTTTTCTTTAACAACATCTCATTACAGAGATTGTAGAGATGATATTAAAGCAATTTTATATTCTGTTGCCAATGACATAACAAAAGGTGGTAATGAACAAAGTGTTGGTGCTGGATTATCTTTTTATAATGGAGATACTTTAATCCATATCACTGGTACAGATGATAATGGTTATTCAATTAAAGATGCAACTGTAACAGCAGTTGATTATGCTTCTAATGTTGCAAAATATGTTATTAATAATTCTCCATATCCAAGATCATATCAGATAGATGCAATTAATAGTGAGTATGCTGCATCTTCAAGATTAATTGAACTCAATAAAGATTTTGTTGCTGCAGAAACAGTAGACAGAATATTGGCAACATATCCATCTCATAGTATGACTGGTGGATCACAAGCTTGTGTTGATGATGTTAAACAAATATTAGATTCTGTAATGTACAACCTATCATTTAGTGGTAATGATAGAGTTTACGATGCTACCAAATATTATGTTGAAGGAAGATTTGTAGAAGGAGAAGAGACACAAGTATTATATGGTTACAACCAAATGCTTACTGTTGTAAATGATATTATAAGAAATAATACGGTTGCAAAAGTATCTGGTACACTTAATACATTTACACAGATAACTATAGGATCTGCTACATCCCGTGTTGATCAAGTTGCTTCTATAACATCATTAGTTGGAATTGTAACTGTTGGTGTTGGTCTTACAAGATTACCAGATACTAGAACAGATTCATATTCATTATTTTCTTCACAAGTAATTGATCCATCAATATCACCAGATTCTGCTAGAAATAATAATCATGATCCAGAAGGATGTGCAAATGTATATTCTGCAATTAATACTCTTGTTGGTATTACCAGTACAATTATTGGAGTAGGTACTGCAGGTGTACCAACAATAACTTATCCAGATAGTAAAGTAGTTTGGGCACCAAGAGGTGGAGACTCTAAGAATATAATTTATGTTTCCAAGTTTGGAAATGATGCTAATAGTGGTAGAACAGAAGGAGACGCAAAGTTAACTATTGGTGGTGCAGCTGCTGTTGCCCAACCAGGAGATACAATTTATGTTAGAACTGGTGTTTATTCAGAAAATAATCCAGTTGGTTTAAGAACAGATGTTAGTATAACTGGACAGGATATGCGTTTAGTTACAATATATCCACAGAATGATGATGATATTTTCTATGTTAGAAGAGGATGTTTGCTTGAAAATTTAAATTTTGCTTATAGTCCTGATCCATTAGATGATCTAGCACCAATAACAATTAAAGGTGGTTGTGTAGCATTTCCTCCTCCTGCAGGAATTGGTAGTGCAAGATCAGGATGTTTAGATATTGGTCCTTGTAATGAAGGTCCTAGTGGTAGATGGAGATCCCCTTATGTTAGGAACTGTACAAACTTTATTACTGATAGTACTGGTATGAAGATTGATGGGGATCATGTAGGTTCTGCATTTACTGGAGCAGTAAATCCAGGACAAGATCTGAAGTCTATGGTTTGCGATTCATTTACCCAATATAATGAAAACGGTATTGGTGTTTCTATTACTAATAATGCTTATGCACAGTTAGTGTCTATATTCACTATTAATACTGATATTGCTATATTCTGTGATACTGGTGGATCTTGCGATCTAACAAACTCAAACTGTTCCTTTGGTAACTATGGATTAGTTGCTGATGGTGTTGGTAGAATTGATTTCACAGGTATAACAACAGTAGCAACAGTTGGAGGAGATTTTGATACAACAACATTAACAGGAGTTGCAGATACTATAGGTAATTATAGAAGACCATATAACGGACAAGCATTATACTTTAAGATAAATCTTGATGATTATGATGATACAACTGTTAGTGGTATTATTACTGCACCGTTGCGTTCTTTAAGAAAAATTAATATTTTGAATGGTGGTAGTGGATATAGTCAGGCATCACCACCTGCAGTTACAGTTTCATCTCCTGGAGGACCTGAAGGAATTTCTGCTGAAGCTAGTGTAAATGTAAGTACTGCTGGAACTATTACTTCAATTGATGTTACTAATGAAGGTAGAAATTACTTACCTAATGAGGAATTGGTAATTTCAATCGGTGGAGGTGGTGGAGGAATAGCAACTGCTGTAACAGAACCAATATACTTCACTGTTGCTGAAGCAACGGATCCTACACCAACAGTTGGCATTTCAACAGTAACTCTTGACCAGTTTATACCTTATAGTATTGGAGTTGGTGTAACTGTTGAAATGTTTAGAATCAGTAGAATATTAACCAGCTCACATTCATTTGAATATGTCGGTACAGGTGTAAATATAAATAGAGCGAACCCCTTTCAGGGTGGAGTTCCTATTCCTGAAAACGAGGTCGTTGCTACTAATGGTGCACAAATACCATTTACAAGTACCGACCAAGCTGGTAACTTCAAAATAGGTGAAGGTATCACAATTGATCAAACAACTTCAACGATTAGAGGTAGAGATTTTAGTCGGGCAATCCAAGCAGAAGTTACTCCCCTCATTTTAGCACTCAGATAATAATATGGCAGTCGCACCAGTAAATAAGTTTTTAACAGTTGCAGTTCCTGTAGCACCAGGTCCGCAGAAACTTTATGAGGTTCCTACGGGAGTTTCCTCAATTCTTCTATTTGCTCAAGTATCAAATGTTGGTATTGGAGTATCTTATCCTGCAGTAACATTCTGGCATAGAAGAACTTCAAGAAGTACAGGTAATTTTAGAGATACTCGTGTTATAAGAGATATACAAGTTCCACCAAATGATGCAGTTGTTCTTATTGATGGTCGTTTAGTATTAGAGAAGGATGCAATAAAAGTAGATGAAATATATGTTGATGCAAAACAAAGTGGTATAGTATCAGTTACAGGTGCTGAATATGATGAACCAAGTGGTATCGTAACAGTTACAACTTTAACACCACATAATTTTCCTGTTGGACAAGAAATAACTTTATCTGGATTAGAGTTTATCTGCCCTTCAGGGTCTGGTATTACTACTAGTTTCTTCCCAGATCCACAACAATCATATGTTGTTGATACTATTGTTAATGGTGTAGGTATATCAAAAACATTCTCTGCTAATATTGGAAGTTCTGCTGGAATTGCTCATACTTATGTTGGCAACTCTGTGCATAATTTTGTAAGTGCAGCAACCAGCTCAATAATATCTGGTGGTGCGTATGATCATAAGTTTGTTAGAGCGACTGATGGTTCAGTAATTCAGGGTGGAGATTATACACATACATTCGTAAGTGCACTTGCGGGTGCTGTTAAAGTTACGGGAGGTGGTAATGTTACCCCTACAACTGCTACTTATGATGGAGCAACGGGAAATTTAGTAATTACAAAATCATCTCATGGATTGACAGATGCAAACACAGTTGGAATTAAAACTGATGGTATTACCTTCCAGTGTACTATGGATGGTGGTGTAACAGATCATGCATATCCAAGAAGAAGTGATCCAAAATATAATGCTTTTAATTTAGGAATTACAACATTTACAGATGATACATTTACTGTAAATGTAGGGGTTTCAACTATTGTTAATTACAATGTTTCAAATGCATCTTATGCACCAACAACAGGACAGTTAACTCTTAATATTGGTGCTCATAGTCTGAAGAGTGGGGTAACAACAACTGTACAAAGTGCACAATACAGTCCTGTTACAGGAATTATGACTGTTACTATTGCTGATCATGAATATTCTGTAGGAGAGAGAGTAAAATTTGATGCAGAATCTCTGAGGTTTAATTGTCCTTATGGTAACGGAATTCATACATTCGTATCGGCACAACCAAATGCAGTTAATGTTCAGAGTGGTGCAGAGTCTGGAAATCAAAAGACTCCAAATGGGTCAACTTATGTTCCATCAACAGGTCTTCTTACATTATCATTTGGTTCTGCTCATGGAATGTCAACTAGTGATACAATTACTCTTGATAATGAATCAATAAAATTTACTTGCGACGCAGATAGTCATGCGACTGAACATGAATATCCTCGTTCTGATGATCCTATTGCAGGAGTAACTACTGCTGTGACTGTTACATCAACAACAGCATTTACAATCAATGTGGGTCAGTCTGTCGGAACTAAGAGTACAAAAGCATATCCAAGAGTTAATGATTACGCATATAATAGATGGTTGCCCATATCCAAAGTTGTAACTACAGATACTTTTGAAGTTCAAGTATTAGGACCTAATGGTACTCCTTCTACAAATACAGATATTCATACATGGGTTGATGCTGTTGGAGATATGAAGAAGGGTGGAGAATCAATTAAGATTGCTGCTAATTCTTTAGTATTTACTTGTGATATGGATACTCATAATTCGGAACATTCTTATCCAAGAACAACTGATCCATATTATAATACCTCTATTCCTATCGTATCAACGACATCAGATACTATAACAGTTAATGTTGGTATCTCAAGTCTTGTATATCACAAACCAACTGATGCAGACTATAATCCTGCAAATGGGGATTTAGTATTAACTCTTGGATCTCATAAGTTAATGGTTGGTAAGAATGTTAAGATAGCAACAGGATCTCTTGGGTTTACTTGCGATAAAGATAATAATACAGCAACTAAGTTATATCCAAGAGCAAATATAGATCCTGCATATAATACTTCTGTTTCTGTCGGTGCTACTACATTAAATACAGTAACCCTTCAAATTGGTGCTCAGCCTGGTGGATTAGTCGCACCATTACAAATGGAATTTCTTGCAAGTATCCTAGAAAATAGTACAACATAATATGGCGAATAAGGCGAGATTTTTAAGTGGTAAAAGAAAACTTTCTACGTTAAGTGGTTTAAGTACAGATCGTCATGTATATTTGTCTCCCGAAGAGACAGAACCCAATTTAGGTTTTGTTGGAGAAAAAACACTTCCTATAAGAGATGAATACTATCAGTTAGTTACTGTTGAAAATGGTGGACAATATGATCGTTATTGGCAGGTTGCTCCTTCAGGTATATTAACTACTGGTTTAACTATTTTTGATGAGGGTGGGATAGTTGGTACTGGTAATAGTATTAGTAAACTTGATTTTGTTGGTAATATTGTAAATGTAACTGCAAATAATTTTGGATCTATATCCACAATCACGATATCTCCACCAGGAAGTGCTAGTCAAATTATATTCAATGATGATGGTAGTTTTGATGCATCTCCATATCTTTTAGTTAATAGTTCAGGAATAGTAACTGCAACAGATGTTTTTCAAATTGGTGTTGGTGGAACCATATTATCTTCTAAAACTAATGGCAATATTGGTATTGGAAGTGCTATACCAAAGTATGATTTAGATATTGTAGGAAATGTAAAAATTAGTGGAGCTATAGTTGATGCTGGAGATGGGACAGGAAGTACTGGAGAACTTTTAGTTAAAACTGCTACTGGAGGAATGCAATGGCAAACTGCAAATGCAGTTACTTCTGGTGCGGGGGGAACAGTATCCCAAATACAATATCATAGTGCATCAGGAACTGTTGGTGGTGCTGATGTTTTTTGGTATGATTACACAAATAATAGAATAGGAATAGGAACCCAGTCCCCAGAAGTTATATTTGAAGTTGTTGGTAATTCAAAGTTCTCTGAAACTACTGAAACAAAAAATTTAACAGTAACAGGTGTTTCAAGTTTTACTGGAGTATCAACTTTTACTACTGGAGTTGTAGTTGGTTCTGCAGTTTCCTCATCTAATCTAACTGTAGATGGTGGATCATTTGTTTCTGGTATGTCTACTGCATCTGTCTTTGACGGTAAAGTAACTAAAAAAGCAATAACAGAACAAGTTCAAACTTCAAGTGCTGATGGTGCTAATGATTTATTATTAATATATGATGCTGATCAAGATACAACCAGATCAATAAGTATTGAAGATGCTACTTTTCAAGGTCTTCAGGGTATTCAGGGACAACAAGGAACCCAAGGTAGACAAGGAACTCAAGCTGCACAAGGAACAACTGGAGAACAAGGTTTACAGGGTATACAAGGAGTACAGGGTATACAAGGAATAGGTGCTTCGGGTGTTCAGGGTGTTCAGGGTAATCAAGGCATTCAAGGAGAGCAAGGTATCCAAGGTCGCCAAGGTAGGCAAGGAAATCAGGGTAGGCAAGGTAGACAAGGTAGACAAGGAATACAGGGAAATCAAGGTATACAAGGTATCTCTGGTGCACAAGGTAATCAAGCATCTCAAGGTATTCAAGGTATTCAAGGTGTAACTGGTGCACAAGGTACACAAGGTTTACAGGGTAGACAGGGTTATCAAGGTATTCAGGGTGTTCAGGGTATTCAGGGTAATCAAGGTCTACAGGGTGTTCAAGGTACAACTGGTGCACAAGGTGACCAAGGTATACAGGGTATTCAAGGAATTCAGGGTGTTGGTGCTCAGGGTGTTCAGGGTGTTCAGGGTGGAGAAGGTCCTCAAGGACAACAAGGTGTTCAAGGTATTCAGGGTGTTCAGGGAACTCAAGGATTTCAAGGTATTCAGGGTATTCAAGGAGAGCAGGGTATTCAAGGAATTCAGGGTGTTCAGGGTAATACTGGTGAAGAGGGTGCTCAAGGTATTCAGGGTATTCAAGGACCACAAGGAACGCAAGGTATTCAGGGAGATAATGGTGTAGGATCTCAAGGTATACAAGGTATTCAGGGTCTTTTAGGTCTTCAAGGACCAGATGGTAATCAAGGTGTTCAAGGTATTCAGGGTATTCAAGGAATACAAGGTGTTTTAGGTGTTCAGGGTAATACTGGTCAGGGTAATCAAGGTATACAAGGAATTACAGGATCTCAAGGTATTCAAGGATTACAGGGTAATCAGGGTATTAGTGGTGTTGTTGGTGGACAGGGTATTCAAGGTATTCAGGGAGTACAAGGTATTCAGGGTACTGGTGCTGTTGGTGGTGTTGTCACAGGTAGTATTGTATGGTATGCTGGAGATAAAGGAAGTGGAAGTTATCCAACTCCCCCTTCAGGATTCTTATATTGTGATGGTGCATCATATGGTAATATAAGTAATAATCCAGGAATTGGGCAACATCAAGATTTATACAATGCGATTGGATTTCAATATGGAGGAAGTGGACAGAACTTTAGTGTTCCCGATCTTCGTGGAGAATTTATTAGAGGATATGATGATGCTAAAGGTGTAGATAGTGGTAGAGCATTTGCATCAAGTCAATCCCATCAATTCCAAACTCACACTCATGACATACCAATTCATGCTCTTGGAAATAGCGACTGGAGTGGTGGTGCTAATGATAGACCAGCTGCAGATGATTCCAGTTTCATAAGAAATGTTGAAGGTGGTTCGCCAAACGCTACAAATGGTGGAAACAATGGTAGTGAGACCAGACCACGAAATATTAATTTCTTGCCTATAATAAAAACATAAATAGGTGTAATCAAACTTCTAGATAATTGTTATAAAAGGATATGGCAACCGTAACCTGTAAAACTTATGATGGTGTAGAACGCACTATTACCGTAGATGCTGAAAACACTTGCCCACTGTATAGTTACGGTGAGACTAATAAAGAGTATCTTGGGACATTTGAGAAAGCATCTGCTCCAAATAATCCTACGTATTATAATGCACCTGCATTGACCACTCCAGTTGCTCCACCTGAAGCAGAACTTGGAAAAGTTAGAGTATTTGATGAAGGTGCTCAAACGTGGAGTCAAATTAAAGATTGGAGTGGAAATTACTATTCTGTCGATGCTGCAACAATAGGATCAGTTGTAGTTGTTACAAGTCCATGGGGACCAGTTCCTGCAGGAGTAACTACATTTACTCCACCTGTAGTATTACGTCAAACTGCGTTGGCATGGGATACTGCATCTGGAGGTGCTGATGCAGGAATAGGAGTTACTAATGCATGGAGTATTGTTTCCACTGCATCTACTCTAACTGCAGCACAAAAACTTGAGAATGTTGGTCTTACAACCGCAGAATTAAAAACTCTCTTAGGGTTGTAACTTCTATTGACATGAATCTGATAGTACTATATAATATTAGTACTTTGTAAGTTAGGGATGATTGATCCTAGTGAATTCGTTGATCGTGTGATCATAGACCTTTGTGCCAAATCATTTTTATTGGTTGGTAGTGAGGAAGATGAAAAATTAATAGAATGCGATACTACGGATGAATTTATGAATGTACTTAGAGTCTGCAATGAACATTTGAAGGCAGACCAAATTGAATACGCAGATTTATCACTTAAGTAACCAAAATGGACATTATTACATCTGAAGAGTTTCAGAACAACAAGTATGAAATGATCAGCAGAGCGAAAGATGGGGAACTTATTGGTATTGTAGATGCTGATGGAAAAGCATCCATATTAAAAAAACAAGCCGAAACCGAAGAAGAGTGGTTTGAAATGCAAACACATTCAGACCTTTAAAAGTGGTTTGGTACTATATTATGAAAGTAGGGTAACTCCTACTACCATAAATAAAACATAGAAATCTCATGGTCTTGTACGACAATGCCGCTTAATAAATTAGATAATTTTATCAAGAATACCGACGGAAGGACTCTTTATGTCAATCCAAATGATCTTGAATCTACAGATAGTATTGAAAACCAAGGTAATTCTCTTGCTAAACCTTTTAAAACGATTCAAAGGGCATTAATAGAGTCTGCTAGATTTTCATATCTTAAAGGAAATAATAACGATAAAATAGAACAAACTACAATCTTGCTTTTTCCAGGAGAGCATTTTGTAGATAATAGACCTGGTTTTGCCATCTTTAATGATGCAAGTTTAGGTGTAAGGGTTACTTCTCCCTCTGGTACAAGCTCTCCACCTTCTGAAGAAATTGCTTTAAATTTAGATTCAAACTTTGATTTGAATCAGGTAGAAAACCAATTATATAAGTTTAATAGTGTTTATGGTGGTATAGTTGTTCCTCGTGGTACATCACTTGTTGGATTAGATTTAAGAAAGACAAAGATAAGACCAAAATATATTCCAAACCCAACAGATACAGATGTTGCAGGATCTTCTATATTCAGAATTACTGGTACATCTTATTTCTGGCAGTTCTCAATCTTTGATGGTAATGAATTAGAGACTGTATATACTGACCCAGTAGATTTCTCAACAACTAATCGTTCAAAACCAACTTTCTCTCACCATAAATTAACTTGTTTTGAATATGCTGATGGTGTAAACAATGTTTCTGGTTATGATATAAGTGACCTTGACATGTATTATAGTAAACTGTCAAATGCGTTCAGTTCTATAAGAAATATTCCAGAGAAATATCCTGATGATCCAGATGCATTCGCAAAACAGAGACCAGAGTGGGAAATTGTAGGTGCATTTGCTGCAGATCCATTAACAATTGCAAGAATTGAATCTGGTAGTGGTGGAACAGCAGGACCAGTTATTACAGTTACTACTGTATTGGATCATGGTTTTAATGAAGGAACGCCAATTAAAATTGATGGTGTTGGTGTACCTGATAACGTAAATGATTATAATATATCAACTACGGTACAAAGTATAATTAATAGTAAAACATTTACATATCTTTTACCATATGTTCAACCAAACTTACTAACTGTACCTGATGTTAGTGGTGCAGTAGTAACAATTGAAACTGATACTGTTTCTGGTGCTTCTCCTTATATCTTTAACATATCATTGAGATCTGTATTTGGTATGAATGGTATGCATGCAGATGGAGCAAAATCATCTGGTTTCCGTTCAATGGTTGTTGCCCAGTTTACTGGTATATCACTACAAAAGGATGATCGTGCATTTGTAAAATATAATGAAGCAACAAGAAGTTATGAAGGAAGATCTATAAGTAAGAAGACAGGAGCAGAATTATCTTCTGGTTCATCTTCATTAGATAACGCAAAGGTATATCATTTAGATTCTGAAGCTGTTTATCGTAGTGGGTGGGATACTACTCATATTAAGATAACTAATGATGCTGTTATGCAGATTGTATCTGTATTTGCTATTGGTTATAATAAGCATTTTGAGACTGCTAGTGGTGGTGATGCTTCTATTACTAACTCAAACTCTAACTTTGGACAGTTCTCTCTTGCTTCAGATGGATTTAGAAAAGCTGCGTTTGATAAAGATAATAAATCTTACATAACATCTATTATAACTCCAAGATCAATAGATGAATCAGAAACGAATGTTGATTGGCAATCTTTAGATGTTGGTCTTACTACATCAGTTGGTATTTCAAGTCAATTATATCTTTATGGGTTTAATAATTTTGATGATGCTCCTCCAGTCTTAACACAAGGTTATAGAATTGGTGCAAAAAGAGATGATGTTATTTCTGTAGATTTAGGTGTTGGTATTGGTACCTTCACTTCTAATATCTGCATGGTAGATAATAATGTTAGTGGTGGAACAACTTCTCTTGGAGTTAATATAGCATACAAAGAGTTCCCTGTAACTTCTGGACCTAGTGATAATATATTTACTATAGGAACACATAATCTTCTAACTGGAGAAAGTGTTGTTATTACTAGTAGTAATGGAGATCTTCCAGAAAATATAGTTCCCCATAGACTTTATTATGTTATTAAGGAAAGTTCTACTACAATTAAATTAGCATCTTCTAAAGCATCTGCGGATAGTGATTCACCAGTTACAGTATATGGTGGAAATGATTTAACAATAACCAGTAGAGTTTCTGATAAGAGTTCAGGAGATGTAGGACATCCAGTTCAGTGGGATGCTGATGCAAGTAACTGGTATCTTCACAGTACACACGGCAATAGCATTTATAGTGCATTAAACACTAATGGAGTTTCTGCTCTTACACAAAAAACTGATAATACTTTTATTGTAAGAACGGACGATTCAAGAAGTTTAGATGAAAAATTATATAAAGTTAGAATAGTTGTTCCAAAAGATGCTGAAAATGCTAAACAACCTGCTGAAACCTTTATTATTCAGGAATCAAGTTCTACTGGATTTAGAAATGATGCTGACTCATCAAGGGTAAGTATTGGTGCTACAGATCATGATTTTGCTAGAAACTCAAGATTTATTAGTACATGTATATCAGGTAGTGCAGGTGTTGTAACTGTAACTTCAGAAGTTCCACATGAATTAAACACAGGTAATTTAGTTAACATTGTAAATGTAAGAAGTACAACAAATACTGGTGGATTAGGTAATCTTGGATATAATGGAAGGTTTGCAGTAACTGGTATTGTAAATGATCATGAATTTACATATTCAAGTACAGATGTTGATAGCACTGTACATACACCAGGTGTATTTAATAGCGATACTTCAGTAAGAAATTTAAATCTACCAAGATTCCAAAAGAATGATACTAATAAAAATTATTATGTATATCGTTCAGAAATAATTTCAGATTATATTAAAGATGTACAAGATGGTGTGTATCATGGTTATGTTTTAAATGCTAACAATGCATTACCTGTAGAATTTAATAACTTTAAATATAGTCAAAATGTTACTAACCTTTATCCAGAGTTAGATAAGGATAATGTAAATGATAATCCTGGTCCAATAAAGTCCTTTGCAAAAAGAGCTCCAATTGGAGAAGTTGTATCTAACGATCTTACCAAGAGTGTAACAAGAGAAACTTTAGATTCATTTGTAGAAGATTTTGGTATTGGTAAAAAAATAACTGGTGTAACAACAGTCTTCACTAGTGTAAATGCGGGAGTTGCAACTGTTACTCTTGATAGAGAACATGGATTCTCAGGTGTAACTACTTACAGTTCATTTGCAGGTGGTAGTGGATATAATGAAGGAACACACTATAATGTTAAACTACTTAATGATGGAACTACAACGTGGGATGGTGCAACTGCTAAAGTAGTAGTTGGAACAGGTGGAACTATAACAGATGTAAGTTTCATCTCTAGAGGATCTGGATATACTGATGCTGAACAATTAGACTTTGATACCTCAGTTTTAGGTTCTGGTACAGGTGCAGGAGTTACAATATCTTCTTCTGGTATCTCTACAAATATAGGAGATGCAATTCAGATAACAGGAATAGGAACTACTGGAGAGGGATATTATAAGATTGCTTCAATACCTTCTAAAAATCAAGTTTCAATTGCTATAACTGCAGGAGATACAGAGATCCATTCAGGGCAGTATCTAGTAAATCTAGGACCTTCTGTTCATGTAACTTCAGTTGCAGGACCAGTATTAGGTATTACAACCTTTACTAGTTCCTTTGCACATGGTTTAACTGCAGGTTCTAAAGTTGAGTTTAAAGATTCAAGTAATAATAAGTTAGGAGTCTTTGTTATTAATGAGAAGGTTGGTGTTACTACATTCACAGTTAAAACATCTGATACCTTATCATCTACCTCATACTTAGTACCTCATGGTTTTGATTCAAATAATGCTGCTTCGGATGCTGTAACAGAGAATTTAGCAACAAGAGGTGTATCATCTTACGACAATGATAAGTTATTCCTTCATGTACCAATTTCAGATGGAAATACTATTGCTGTTACCGATTCTTCTCTTTGTGGTATTGCAACTCTAAATCAATTCCCTGTTGGATCATACGTTCAGATTGATAATGAAATAATGAGGATTTCTAATTCCTCATTTAGTGGAACTAATAGTAATGAATTGAACGTTATTCGTGGTGTGTTTGGAACTCCAAAAGAATCTCATGCTACAGGATCAATTGGTAGAAAAATAAAACCAAAAGCAATTGAATTAAGACGACCATCTATTATTCGTGCTTCTGGACATACATTTGAATATCTTGGTTTTGGTCCAGGTAACTATTCTACTGGTTTACCTCAAGTACAGGTAAGAACTTTAACAGATAAAGAGTCCTTCTTAGCACAGTCTCAGAAGAAAGCTGCTGGTGTTGTTGTTTATACTGGTATGAACAGCGAAGGAGACTTCTTTATTGGTAATAAGAAATCCAGTTCTGCAACTGGACAAGAGAGAACATTTGATGTTCCATCTCCTACTGTAACAGGACAGGAAGTTGGTAGATTAAGTGTTGTATTTGATGAAGTCTTAATCAAAGAAAGATTAAGAGTTGAAGGTGGTAAGTCTGGAACAGTACTATCTCAGTTTGATGGTCCTGTAACATTTAACAAGGAAGTTAGACTTAGAAATACAGGAACAATTACTGGAGTTTTAAAATTAGATGATGTAACTCAATCAACAAGTAGAACCACAGGTGCTCTTGTTATTGCAGGTGGTATGGGTATTTCTGGTAAAGCAACATTTGGTGATGAAATCATTGTTGATACAGGAATTATTCCCGATGTTGATAAAGGAGCATACATTGGTAAATCTGATCAAGCATTTGAAGAAGCATACATTGATGGAATTAGACTTGGTGTTGGTGGTACTACAACTATTGATACTAGAGGTGGAGATCTTGTTGTAAGTGCTGCAATTGGAAGTAGTGTTTCTATAAGCACTGTTACCACTATGACATCAGACTTGAATGTAGAAGGAGATATCACTGCATTCTATACTTCTGACCGTAGATTGAAAGATAACATTGCTCCTATTGATGATCCTCTTGCTAAAGTTATATCAATCAGTGGTAATACCTATGATTGGAATGATAAGTCTGGAAAGACAGGTAAAGATGTTGGTGTGATTGCACAGGAACTTGAAGGAGTTTTACCAGAAGCAGTTACAACACGCAAGAGTGGATATCTTGCTGTTGATTATGATAAAGTTGTTCCCCTACTTGTGGAAGCAATTAAAGAACTCAACGCGAAAGTTGATTCATTAGAACAAAGACTAAATAACTAAAAAGTATAGAGATGCCTAATTATAAGAAGTCGTTTAATTTTCGTAATGGTGTCCAAGTTGATGACGACAATTTTATCGTAAACCCCAATGGTCTGGTTGGAATCGGTACATCGGTTCCAACAGAGTTTTTAGATGTTAGGGGAACTGCGAAAGTTGTCGGGATAGCAACGATAAAAAATGCATTTATTCAGGAAGGTGCTACAGTTTCGGGAGTAGCGACTATAGGGCAGATTGAGGTTGGTATAGCATCTATACTCTCATCGGGTATTATTACTGCAACTTCCACATCAGGAGTTGTTACTTACTTTGGAGACGGTGGTAGGTTAGTAAATCTACCTACATCTCAATGGATTGATGTAAATCCAGGTTTAGGTTTCTCAAGCATATATTCTGCAGGGTATGTTGGCATAGCAACTGAACTTCCATACAATGCTCTTCAAATTGGTGGAACCGCAGATGATTTGAATTCTCCAGGTGTTGGAATAAATTCAACAGGAGATATTAAGGCAACAGGTATAATAACAACAAGACAACTTTCATTTGAAGGTCCTGAAGCAAGAATAACAGGTGTTACATCAATTATTGATAGTACATCACTACCTTTATTAACAGTAAGTCAACTTCAATCTGGGGTTGATGCACTAAAAGTTGATGGAAGTATTGATGCCAACGGTAGAATTGTTGGTGCAGCAACAAGTAATGTAATTCCATTCTTGTATTCAACTTATGGCGATCTACCATCTGCAACAACATATCATGGTGCTTTTGCTCATGTTCATGAAAGTGGAAAAGCAGTATATGCACATGATGGAAACTGGGTAGAATTAGTTAATAAAGAAACAACTGGAACTGTTGGAACAGGAACAGAAGCATTTAGTCTTGGATCTGGTAGTGCAATTATTTTAAATGCGTCTGAAATAAAATCAGGTTTCTCAACAATAGGGGTAAGTACAGTAACTGATATACTTCATGTTGGTACTGGTGGAACTATCCTCGCAAACAATGGACAATTTATTGGTATAGGAACAGTTATTCCTACCTCTGATCTTCAGATTCGCAAACCAAGTGGTGTTGCAAAAATAGAAGTAGTTTCTGATAAAGACAGTGCTGTAATTTCTGTTGGACAATCAGTAGGTGTTGGTGCTAGTTCTGCAGCATTTAAGTTTGGTGTTGCTGATAAAACACTTGATATAGTTAATAATGATACAGGAAACTTTAACTTAGTTCTTCATGGAGGTCCTGCAGGATTATCAACAGGTAACTTCAA
>CEUB01054860.1_pt1 | contig 29074 bp, 28 predicted proteins | sample 356491 | NCBI WGS metagenome assembly CEUB01 (sample SAMEA2623370, study PRJEB7988) | marine metagenome | isolation source: saline water (ENVO:00002010), including | reverse complement strand
AATAATGAAATCCCATGTTATAAAATAGCTGAAACAGAGGATTGTTTTGCTTTTTTAGACATTAATCCAAATTCAATTGGACATACACTTTGTATTCCTAAGAGAGAAGAAGATTATGTATTTGATTTGGATTCTAAATCATATGAAAATTTATTAAACTTTTCTAAAACTATTGCCATAGCGATTAAAAAAGCAATTCCGTGTAATAGAGTAGCAATGTCTGTAATTGGATTAGAAGTTCCTCATGCACATGTGCATTTAATTCCAATAAACGAGATGAAGGATGTTACTTTTACTAATAAAGTAAAATGTTCAAAGGATGAGTTTGAAGAAATTGCTGAAAAAATTAAAAATTTTCTTTAAAGACAGGCAAATTCAATTCTATAGTAGTTCCTTTATTTATTTCAGAATTATTTATAAATATTTTTCCGTTGTGATATTCTGTAATTATTCTTTTAGATAAAGATAAACCAAGTCCCCAACCCTTTTTCTTTGAAGAGAATCCAGATGAAAATATTTTACTATGGAATTTTGGTTCAATTCCTAGTCCATCATCTTCAATTAGGATTTGGATTTCGTTATTAACTTTATATACACCAATAAGGATATTTCCATTACCCTTCATGGAGTCTATGGCATTTTTTACTATGTTTTCAATTACCCACTCAAATAATGTTCTGTTTATTGAAGAAAAAATGGTTTCTTTAAAAGGTTTAAATTCAAACTTAATTAGTGAAGAATTTCTCTTTTTTAAATAATTTATAGTACTACTTAAAACATCATTAATATCTTCCTTTTTTAATTTAGGGATGGATCCAATTTCAGAAAATCTTTTAGTTATTTTATTAAGTCTTTCTATATCCTTTTCAATCTCAACAATTATATTATTATCAACTTTTTGTTCTTTAAGAATAGATGACCAACCCATTAATGAAGAAAGAGGAGTGCCAATTTGATGAGCTGTTTCTTTTGCAAATGATGCCCAAATTTTATTTTTATTTGAGCTTACAAAGGATTTGTAATAATTAAATACAATTAACGAGAAAAATATTGCTACAATTAATAGGGCGAATGGATAGTATCTAATTTTATTAAAAGTAGATGAGTTTCCAAAGTATAGTTTTTGATTTATACTATTATTGAACTTTATTTCAATAGGCTTATTTTCTTGAGAGATTTTTTTTAGAACACTTTTCAATTTAATGGAATCTATTACTAAAGAGGCTTCATCAAATATGTTTTTATGAGACAAAATTTTTCCATTTTCATCAACCTGAATTATAGGATTTTCAAAACTTTTTGTTAATACCATAAAAGTTAATTCTCCCAAATCTTCATCTAAGTTTTTAGATTCAATAAAGTTTTTCTGAGCCATTGCCCATAGTTCTATTTTCTTTCTTTCTTCATTCTTGGTATACTCTATAATTTTATTTGTATTAAATAGAATTAAGAAAACACTCAAGATTAATCCGATAAATAGAATTAACCTTATTAAATTATTATTTGAATTAGCTTTTATCACAATATTGTTAATATAATCTAATATAAAAGTTTTTTTTCCTTTAACTAAGCACTAAAAATTATTTAATTTTAAAAAATTAATAAATAAAATATGGATATCTCAGGAAAAATAAAATTAATTAATGAAACTAAAGAATATGGAAATAATGGCTTTAGGAAACGTGAAGTTGTAATAACTACAGAAGAACAATACCCTCAAGATTTATTGGTTGAGTTTGTTCAAGATAAATGCGATATATTAAATTCTTTTCAAGTAGGACAAAGTGTTAAAATAGATATAAATTTAAGAGGAAGAGAATGGGAAAGTCCGCAAGGAGAAATCAAATATTTTAATTCTATTCAGGGTTGGAGGATTGAAAAATTATTTTCTGATGATGAAAATTCGGAAATTCCACCTGTCCCACCTGCTGAAGCATTTCAAGCAGCCGATGAACTTAATCAAGATGAGCCAGATGATTTACCTTTTTAATAAAAATGTATCAGCTTACCAGTGAACATATATTTCCCTCTGCATTATCTGCAGATCAAGAAGGGATAGTTGCTTTTGGTGGAGATTTAGATCCAGATAGAATATTACTTGCTTACCAAAAGGGAATTTTCCCCTGGTTTGAAAATGATGATTATTTGCTTTGGTGGAGTCCAGATCCTAGAATGGTATTGTTTCCTGAAAAATTAAAAATCTCTAAATCAACCAGGAAAATTTTAAAGGATAATCCATTTGAAATAACATTTAATAAATCTTTCATGGAAGTAGTTAATGCTTGTGCTAAAGTCAAAAGGTTTGGACAGAATGGAACCTGGATTACAAAAGGTCTAATGGAAGCTTATAAAAAACTACATGAAAAAGGACATGCCTATTCAGTTGAAGTATGGGAAAATATGGAATTAGTGGGAGGACTTTATGGAATAGACTTAGGAAATATATTTTGTGGTGAAAGTATGTTTACTAAAAAAAATAATGCAAGTAAAATAGCTTTTATTTATTTAGTTAAAGAATTAACTAAAAATGGATATGATTTGATTGATTGTCAAGTCCCGAGTGCTCATCTAAAAAGTCTTGGAGCTGAAGAAATTTCGAGAGAAGAATTTGTTAAATATCTAGTTTAATTAATTATCATTTTTTCAAAATCATTTATGCTTAATGCATCTTTTAAATTATAATTTCCTATAGAATTTCTAACTAAATTTTGAAGATAGGCTCCTGATTTTAACTCTTTTCCAAAATCATTTGCAATAGACCTTATATAAGTTCCTTTACTACATTCAATTATAAAATCAACTAATGGAAGATTAGTATTTGTGATTTCAAATTTGTAAATATTTATTTCTCTTTTTTCTAATTTTACATTCTCCCCTTTTCTAGCATAATCATAAAGTTTTTTCCCTTTTAATTTAATTGCTGAAAAAATGGGAGGGGATTGTTTAGATTTTCCTAAGAACTTTTTTGATGTTTGAATCAATTTTTTTTTATCAATATTTTTTATTGAATAAGTTGAATCAATTTCAGTTTCTAGATCAAAAGATGGAGTAGTTGCTCCAATAAAAAAAGTTCCAGAATAAGACTTTTTTTTATTTTGATATTCAACTATATTTTTTGTTAATTTTCCAGTACATACAATTAATAAACCTTGTGCAAGGGGATCTAGTGTGCCTGCATGTCCAACTTTAATTTTTTTTATTTTATAATTTGATTTTATAAGCCATCTAATTTTATTTACTACTTGAAAAGACGTCCAATTAATAGGCTTGTTTATTAAAAGTAATTTTCCATTAATAAAAGATTCTCTACTAAAGCCCATTGTATAGAGAATAAAAAATAATTATTGACCCTACAACTAAACAATAAATTGAAAAGAAATATAATTTACTTTTTTTAACTAGAAGAATCATCCATTTACATGCAAAAAGGCCTGTAACAAATGCTGATATGAAACCTAATGACAGAGAAATTAGATCAAAATTTTCAAAACTTAAACCATGATCTAATAATGATTTAATCATACTCCCAAAAATTATAGGTATCACCATTATAAAAGAAAATCTAGCAGCCTTTTCTCTGTCAATACCAATCATAATAGCAGAAGCTATAGTTGCTCCGCTTCTGGATATACCTGGCAAGATTGCAATTGCTTGAGCTAAACCAATAAAAAAACTGTTTTTGAAATTAATTTCTTTTTGTTTCCATTTTAAAAAATCAGATGCAAATAATAAAATTGCGGTAATATAAAGCATGCATCCTACCAATATTAAATTCCCATCAAATAAAGAATTTATTTTTTCTTCAAATAATAACCCAACCAAAACTGCAGGAATCATTGAAATGATAATTAAAACAGAGAAATTATGTGAATTATTATATTTTGTATTTAATAAACCAGAAAAAATATCCAAAAGATCTTTTCTGAAGTAAAAAATAGTGCTAAAAGCAGTAGCAGAATGTAGAACAATGGTAAATAGTAAACTTTCTTTATTTGAAAGGTTATTTCCTAAAATTACTTTTGAAATTTCTAAATGTCCACTGGATGAAATAGGTAAAAATTCGGTTAAACCTTGAACAATCCCAAGAAGAATGGATTCTAAATAATCCATTTATTTTTTTCTTGGATTAAGTAAAATAGCATATACCTGTATTCCAAAACCAATCAAAACCAGTGTTGGAGCTAATCTAATTCTTCTAAAATTATAAATTTCTTCATTGAAAATATTTGGATCTTCACTTCCTCCTCCAGACATTAAAATAAATCCAATGGCAATAAATAAAATTCCAACTAACATTACTATGTAGTTTTTCTTTTTAAAAATAAAATCTTTGGATGGTTGTTTGTTTTTTTTCATTAGTAAAGTTGTTCAATTTTTAATTTCAGAAATCTTTGAGTTGCAAAATAAGTACATATTGATGTAATAATTATACTAAAAATAAGTATACATAAAAATAATGTAAATATTAACTTATAATCAGCCATAAGATTCAATCCAACAATAGAACTTTCTAAATAATATATTGAAATACTCAATAGTGAAATGGCTATTATAGAACTGACTATCCCCAATTTAATATGAGTATTAATAAAAGGTTTTCTAATGAATCTTTTAGTTGCCCCAACCAGTTGCATTGTCTTAATGATCATTCTGTTGGAGTATATTGATAATCTGATAGAACTATTAATAATTAAGATAGAAATTAATAGAAAAAATGAAGCAAAAACTAGAACCCAAAATTTGATCTTTTTTAGATTTTCATTAATTAATGAAACCAATGGAGCATCATATCTGACTTCATCAACGAAGCTTATTTCACTAAATTCTTTTGAAATGTTATCTAAAATATCTGATTTAACGAAATCGGATTTTAAATAAATATCAATAGAATTTAAAATGGGATTTGTTCCTAGGAATTCTAAGAAATTTTCTTCAATCTCTTCAATTAGTATTTCAGCTCCTTTCTCTTTAGAAATGTAATTGATGGATTTGGTATAATCTTTTAAATTTATCTTTTTTTGAAGCTGAACTATTTCTATTTTTTTAGCAATATCCTTTAAATATATAGTAACAGGAATTTTTTCTTTAAAATCATTTGAAATTTTCTTTGCATTAAATGCTAATAAAAAAAAGGCCCCCATTATATATAGAACAAGGGATATACTAATCGTAACAAAGAAATAGGATGAAAGTAGTCTTCTATTTTTGTTTTTTGACAATGAAATATATTTTGATAAATGTAAAAATAAGAAACCTTTTTAATTGTTACGTTAGAGCGTTTAAACTTTTCCTATTCAGACAATAAACGTATTTTTGTTTTTTTAATTTAGTTTATGGCCTACGATTTTAGGGAAATTGAATCAAAGTGGCAAAAATATTGGTCTACAAATCAAATTTTTAAAGCGGATAATAATAGTAAATTACCAAAATATTATGTGATGGATATGTTTCCATATCCATCTGGAGCTGGCCTTCATGTTGGACATCCATTAGGTTATATTGCTAGTGATATATATTCTAGATATAAAAGACAAAAAGGTTTTAATGTATTACATCCTCAAGGTTACGATTCATTTGGTTTGCCTGCTGAACAATATGCTATTCAAACAGGAAGACATCCATCAAAAACTACAGATGAAAATATTGATAGATATAGAGAACAATTAGATAGATTAGGTTTCTCGTTTGATTGGTCTAGAGAAATAAGAACCTCTAATAAAGAATATTATAAGTGGACACAATGGATGTTTATAAAACTATTTAATTCTTGGTATGATATTGAAAAAGATAAGTCTGTTTGCATTAAAGAATTGATTAAAATTCTTGAAAAAAAAGGAAATAAAAATATAAGTGCTTATGAAAGTGATTCTACTGAAAAATTTTCAGCTGATCAATGGAATAATTTTTCTGAATTAAAAAAGGCAAAAATTCTATTATGTTATAGATTAGCATTTCTTTCAGAGATAGATGTTAATTGGTGTTCAAAATTAGGCACTGTTCTAGCAAATGATGAAATTATTGATGGATTATCAGAAAGAGGAGGGTACGAAGTTGTTAGAAAAAAAATGACACAATGGAGTATCAGAATATCCCCATTTTCAGAAAGATTATTAAAAGGGCTTGATAATATAGATTGGCCAGAGCCATTAAAAGAAATGCAAAGAAATTGGATTGGGAAATCTGAAGGATCGTTGGTAAAATTTGATGTTAAGGATTTTAATGAACAAATAGAAGCTTTTACAACTAGAACAGACACAATTTATGGCGTTACCTTTATTACTCTAGCACCAGAACACCCTTTTGTTAAATATATAACAACAAAAAAAAATAAAGATTCAGTTAATAAATATATAATACAATCATCAAAAAAAACAGAGAGAGATAGGATTGCAGATGTAAAAACAATTAGTGGAGTTTTTACAGGGGCCTATGCTTTTCACCCTTTAACCAATAAAGAACTTCCTATTTGGATTTCAGATTATGTTTTAGCTAGTTATGGGACTGGTGCTGTAATGGCTGTTCCATGTGGTGATCAAAGAGATTATAATTTTGCCAAGTTTTTTAAATTACCGATTAATAATATTTTTGAAGACATTGACATCTCTAAAGAAGCTTTTCAAGCTAAGGAAGGTTTTAAGTTGATAAACTCAGATTTTTTAGACGGATTAGATTTTAAAAATGGATTTTTAAAAGCAGTTGAGGGTCTGAAAAAAGTAGGTAAAGGAATACACAAAATAAATTATAAATTAAGGGATGCAGTATTTAGTAGACAGAGATATTGGGGAGAACCCTTTCCAGTTTATTATAAAGATGGTTTACCTATAATGATAGATGAAAAATATTTACCAATAATTTTGCCTGATATTGATAAATATCTTCCAACAGAAGAGGGGAAGCCTCCATTGGGAAATTCAAAAATTTGGGCCTGGGATAGTATAAACAATATCATAGTTAAAAATGAATTGATTGATAATGAAAATGTTTTTCCAATGGAACTCAACACAATGCCTGGTTGGGCTGGAAGTTCTTGGTATTTTAATAGATATATGGATCCAAAAAATGACAAGTTTTTTGCATCAAAAGAGTCATTAGAGTATTGGAAAGAAGTAGATTTATATGTAGGTGGAAGCGAACATGCAACAGGACATTTATTATATTCTAGATTTTGGCAATATTTTTTATATGATCATGACTTAGTACCAGTGCCTGATTATGCCAAAAAACTCATCAATCAAGGTATGATTCTTGGAAATAGCGCATACATACATAGATTAAATGGTTCAAATATCTATTTATCAAATGGGCTTATTGAAGGAAAGAATGTTCAAGCTGTTCATGTTGATGTCAAATTTGTTAATGTAAATAATGAATTGAATATTGAAGAATTAAAAAAATGGCAACCTCAATTTTCAAAAGCAGATTTTAAACTTGAAAATAAGAATTTTTATGTAAAAAGGGAGGTTGAAAAAATGTCAAAATCTAAATATAATGTTGTAAATCCTGATGAGATATGTGATAAATATGGAGCAGATACTTTAAGATTATATGAAATGTTTCTTGGACCAATTGATCAGGCAAAACCATGGAATACAGCTGGCATTACTGGAACATTTTCATTTTTGAATAAATTTTGGAATTTATTTCATATTAATGAAAAATTTATTGTTATTGATGGTAAGCCAACTGATGAAGCTTTTAAAATACTTCATAAAACAATTAAAAAAGTTAGTGAGGATATAGAGAATTTTTCATTTAATACATCAGTTAGTGCATTTATGATCTGTGTCAATGAATTAAATTCTTTGAAATGTAATAATAGATTAATTTTAGAAGATCTTTGTGTTTTGTTGTCTCCTTTTGCTCCTCATATTTGTGAAGAAATATGGAACAAATTAGGTAATACTAAATCTATTTCAAATGTAAAGTATCCAGTCTATAACCCTGATTTTCTGAAGGAGAATATGATTGAATATCCCGTATCTTTTAACGGAAAATTAAGATTTAAAATTATTTTACAGACTTCTCTAACAGTTGAAGAAATTAAAAAAGAAGTTATAAAACATGAAAAAACAGAAAAATATTTGAATCTAAAAGAAATTAAGAAAGTAATAATAGTCCCTAATAAAATAATAAATATTGTTTGTTAAATGATTGATAAAATTGAACTTATAGGTTTGTTAGCGGCTATTTTAACAACTACAGCATTTATTCCTCAAGTATTTAAAGTAATGAAAGCGGAATCTTCTGAAGGGTTATCCCTAACTACCTATTTAATTTTTATTACAGGAGTTTCTTTATGGTTAATTTATGGAATATTTAAGATGAGTCTTTCTATGATCCTAGGAAATGGAATAACCGTTTTATTAGCTTCAATAATTATCTATTATATTTTAAAAAACAAAAATTCTAATTAATTGAAATTTGTCTATCTATTTGTTGTTCAAGAGAAATAAATGTTTCAGTTCTTGAAACCCCTTCAATAGATTGTATTTGTTTGTTTAAAAGAGTCATTAGGTGCTCATTATTTTTACATATAATTTTAATTAGTACACTCCAATTTCCTGTTGTATAATGACATTCAAGAATTTCAGGAATTGTTTTCATTTTTTTAATAGCATCATAGTTTCTTTCAGCCTTATCAAAATATACTCCAATAAAAGCTAATGTAGAATAACCTAAAACCTTTGGATTAATTTTTAATTGATGGCCTGCTATTAATCCAGAATCATTTAATTTTTTAATTCTTTGATGAATTGCAGCACCAGAAATGCCAATTTTTCTAGAAATTTCTAAAATAGGAGTCCTTGAATTGGTTGTTAATTCTATTAAAATTTGCTTATCTATTCCGTCTATCTTCAAGATTTATTAATTTAAAACTATGTCTTTAGCAACTCTTTCACTTGAGCCTGATGATCCTAATAATGAAATTAATTTATCATATTTTGATATTAAATTATGTCTTTTTTCTAAATCTAAAACTTTTTTTAATTCTTTAATTATATTTTGTTTTGAACATTTACTTTGTATAAGTTCTTTAATGACTTCTTCATCCATTATTAAGTTAACCAATGATATAAATTTAATTTTTACAAATATTTTAGCCAAAAAATAACTTATAAAGCTAGTTTTATAGCATACCACTTGAGGAATTCTAAAAATAGATGCTTCTAATGTAGCAGTTCCGCTTGTAACTAAAGATGCCCTAGAATTAGAAAGTAATGCATAGGTTTCATTATTAATTACAGATACATTTTTATTTTTTATTAAATTTTGATAAAAATTCAAATTTATATTAGGAGCACCAGCTATTACAAATTGATAATTTGGGAAATGGTCCATTACTTTCAACATTGTTCCCAAAATTTTTTTAATTTCTTGTTTTCTGCTTCCAGGTAAAATTGATATAATCTCTTTTTTATTACTTAATTTATGTTTTGTAAAAAAATCTTCTTTTTCACTTTTTTTATATTGCTCAATACTATCTAAAAGAGGATGCCCTAAAAATTTAACAGGAAAATTATGTTTCTGTTCAAAATATTTTTTTTCAAATGGAAGTATTACATATAGATTATCAATATTATCTTTAATATTATTAATTCTTTTTTCATTCCATGCCCATATTTGTGGAGCTATGTAATAATTTGTATTGAATTTGTTTTTTTTTGCCCATTTTGCAATCCTCATATTAAAACCAGGATAGTCAATAAAAATAATTTTGTCTGGTTTAAAATTTAATATGTCTTTTTTACAGAATTCAATATTTTTTAAAATAGCATTTAAATTTTTTAACACTTCATAGAATCCCATAAAAGATAATTCTTTGTAATGTTTTACAATTTTTGCACCAGCATTTTGCATTTTATCACCTCCCCAAGCTTTTATATTAGCATTTGAATCTAATTTATAAATTTCCTTTATTAAATTAGATCCATGTAAATCACCAGAAGCTTCACCTGCTATAATATAATACCTCATTAATCTATTTTAGAATTTCCAATTATTTAATCTTTTAATATTATTGTGGTCTGTCATATCAAATTTTACAGGAACTATAGAAATATATCCATTATTTAAAGCCCATTCATCAGTATTAATTCCATCATCTTCATTAATAAACTTACCCGTTAACCAATAATATTCTTTTCCTTGAGGATTTGTTCTTTTATCAAATTCTTCAATCCAATAAGCTTTAGCTTGTCTACAAATTTTTATTCCTTTTATTTCCTTTTCTTCTAATTTGGGAAAATTCACATTCAAGGCATTTCCTTTAGGTATACCTTCTTTTAGAGCTGTTTTTGTAATTCTTTCTATATATTTTCTTAATGAATCAAAATTTGCTTCCCATCTATAATCTAAAAGAGAAAATCCAATTGCAGGAATTCCTTCAATGCTAGCCTCTAATGCAGCACTCATCGTCCCAGAATAAATGACGTTAATTGAAGAATTAGAACCATGGTTAATTCCAGAAACACATATATCAGGTTTTCTTTTTAAGATTTCATTTATACCTAGTTTGATACAGTCTGCGGGAGTTCCTGAACATGAGTATTCTTTTTGTGGCCCATCATCAATTTTAATTAAGTTACATTCTAATGTTGAATTTATAGTAATTGCATGTCCCATTGCTGATTGAGGACTATCTGGTGCAACTACAACGACATCTCCTATTGTATTCATTATTTTAATTAATGATCTTATTCCAGGAGCTGATATCCCATCATCATTAGTTACTAATATTAAGGGCTTTTTATACATTCATAAAATTTGAGTAAAAATACAAAAGAATATAGTTCTTTGAATATATCTAATTCAAGTAATGAAATAATTTAAATATTGATAATATAGCATGATTTTTGACCTAATTTCCTAAATTTACTTTTAAGTAGCCTGAATATTTTTTATGAAACGTAAATTAATTTTAGTTTTTATAGCTTTTTCACTGGTTTTTGCTAGTTGGAAATTAACTAATCCAAAATTTGATAATCCTAATAAAGACAAATTATTAATTGAAATTATTAAGTATGTTTTAGAAAAATATCATTATAATTCAATAGAAATTAATGATGAGTTTTCTGAAAATATGTTTGATACATATATAGATTTATTAGACTCTCAGAAAAAATATTTTTTAGCTTCAGATTATAGAGAATTTAAAAAGTTTAAGTTTCAATTAGACAACCAATTAATTGATTATGACTTGTCTTTTTTTAATTTATCCTATCAAAGGTTAATTCAAAGAATTAAGGAAGTTGAGGAATTTTACCCCTCTTTATTGTCTTCCTCATTTGATTTTTCAATTAATGAGGAAATTAATCTAGATTTTGAAAATATTTCTTTTTCAAAAAACAATAATGAAAGAAGAGATAGATGGAGAAAACAATTAAAGTATTCAGCTTTAGATATATATGATATTAAAATTTCTGAACAAAAATTAAATATCGAAAAGGTTAAAGGTTATAAAATAAAATCAAATGAAGAAATTCTTGAAGAATCGATTGATTTAGTGTCTAAAAGCATTAATAATGTTTTTGATTTAATGAATGATTTACAAAGAAAAGATTGGTTTTCGAATTATCTAAATTCATTTGTAGTTCAGCTAGATCCACATACTTTTTATTTTAAACCTGAAGATAAAGAACGTTTTGATATGAATATATCAGGTAAATTTAATGGTATAGGTGCAAGATTATCTAAACAAGAAGGTGGAATAAAAATTGTAGATATTATTTTAGGAGGTCCACTATGGAAAGACAAGAAAATTGAGATAGGAGACGAAATAATTAAGGTTGGCCAGGCTAATGAAGAGCCTGTTGATGTAATTGGAATGAGGCTAGAAGATGCAATTAAATTAATTAAAGGACCAAAAGATACTGAAGTTAGATTGACTGTAAGAAAGAAAATAGATGGTGAAATAAAAGTAATTCCTGTTATAAGAGATTTGATTCAATTAGAAGAAACTTATGCAAAATCTACTATAATTAAAAAAGATAGTAAAAAATATGGTTTGATTAGTTTGCCAAAATTTTATGTTGATTTTGATAATTACAAGACAAGAAATTGCGCTTCAGATGTAAAAAAAGAAATTATTAAATTAAAAAAAGAAGGTGTTGAAGGTTTAGTTTTAGATTTAAGAAATAATGGAGGGGGATCTTTACAAACAGTTGTTGATATGACAGGCCTTTTTATTAAAGAAGGACCAGTTGTTCAGGTAAAATCATTTGGTGATAGAAAACAGGTTGTATTTGACAAAGACCCTTCGATCTTTTGGGAGGGCCCATTGGTAATTTTAGTAAATCAAATGTCTGCATCAGCATCAGAAATATTAGCAGCAGCATTGCAAGATTACAATAGAGCGATAATTGTTGGTAGCACTCAAAGCTTCGGAAAAGGAACTGTTCAAAATGTTATTGATTTGAATAGGTTCTTATCAAATAGTACATATGATTTAGGAGCATTAAAGATAACAACAGATAAATTCTATAGGATTAATGGTGGATCTGTTCAAGTAGAGGGCGTTAAAAGTGACATTACAATTCCAAATAGACTTTCATTTATTCCAATTGGTGAAAATGATGAAGAAAACCCCTTAGAATGGGATCAAATTGATTCTGCAAATTATAATAAATGGGATGGTTATTTTAATTTAGATCAAGTAATAAAATCAAGTAATGATAGAATTAATAGTAGTCAATTTGTTTCATTAGTAAAAGAAAATGCTAAATGGATAGCTTCAAAACAGAATTCTAAATTATTTTCATTAAACTACTCTAATTTTAAGAAAACACAAGCTGATGACAAAAATTATTTGACAAAGTTTGATGATTTAAAGAACTATAAAAATGATCTAGAATTTGAGTTTATTGAAAATGAAGAAGAATCTATTGAAAATTCTAAAGAAATTTTGGAAAGAAGAAAGCGTTGGACAAAAGGTTTACAATCGGATTTTCAGCTAAATGAAGGTTTAAAAGTTTTAGATAATTTAAAATTAATTAATAAAAAATCTATTATTGCAAATAAAAATTAATGCTATTTAAAAATAAAAAGTTCATTAATAAACATCTCGGAATTTTTCTTTCATTGACTTTTATTTTTTTTTGTTTCTTAATATCAATTTTTTCGTATTTTATTATTCCAGATGATTCTCAATATTCAAATCAAATGCATTTATCTATTCATTCGATGTCACCTGGATTTAAAACCTATATTTTAGAGATTCCTAATTTCTCCAATTCTAATGAGTCTTATCTTAATATTAAGTTTTTTGGAAAAAAAAATCCAAATAAAGAAATTGTAATAAAAAAATATAATTTATTAAAAGAAGGAATTGAGTATGAAAATTATGACAATGAAAAATTATTTGCTAATTATAATTTATTCCCTTCAAATCTTTCTATAAGCGAAATTGAAGAAAAATATATAAATCAAAGAAAATTTGTATTTGGAACAGATAGTTTTGGAAGAGATGTGTTTGGAAGAATTATACTGGGTACAAGAGTATCTCTTTCAATTGGTTTTATTGCAGTTTTAATTTCTCTAATAATCGGACTATCTATTGGAATGTTAGGAGGGTATTACGGGGGAATAGTTGATAAAATTGTAATGACAATTATTAATATTTTTTGGTCTATTCCAACATTATTGCTTGTAATTGCTATTTCTATAGCATTAGGAAAAGGATTTTGGCAAGTTTATCTTGCAGTAGGTTTAACTATGTGGGTTGAGGTTGCTAGAGTAGTTAGAGGACAGGTAATTTCAGAAAAAAATAAAGATTATATAGTAGCTACAAAAGTTTTAGGGTATTCTGATATTAGAATTTTTACTAAACATTTATTACCCAATATTATAGGGCCAATCTTAATTATATGCGCAGCTAATTTCGCAGCGGCAATTCTTATTGAAAGTGGTCTTAGTTTTCTAGGCATAGGAACACAGCCACCTATCCCTAGTTGGGGTTCAATGATAAAAGATAATTATCAATTTATTATTTTGGGAAAAGCCTATTTAGCTTTTATCCCAGGCATTTCAATTATGTTATTGGTTACCAGTTTTATGTTTTTAGGAAATAATCTTTCAGATTTATTTAATGTAAAAAAATAGTTTACCATTTGCTAGTTCTTTCTGAATCTAGCCTTATATATATAGATATTAGTAATACAAAACCTAAAAGACTAGACCCTCCATAACTAAAAAAAGGTAATGGAATTCCTATGGTTGGAACTAAACCTAAAACCATTCCAATATTAATAAAGAAATGACTGAAAATTATTGTAGCAGTTGAGTATGAGAAAATTTTACTAAACAAATTTCTTTGTAACTCCGCTTGCCTAGATATCCTTAACATTAAGAAAGCAAATAAGCAAATTACTATAGAGGAACCAATAAATCCCCATTCTTCTCCAATTGCTGAAAAAATATAATCTGTATGTTGAAAAGGGACAAAATTACCCCTAGTTTGAGGGCCTTTTAAAAAACCTTCACCAAAAAAACTTCCTGATGCAAATGCAATTTTAGATTGATTAGTATTATACCCTATTCCTCTATTGTCTTCTTGTATACCCATTACTATATTGATTCTGTCTCTATGATGTTGTTCAAAAATATTGTTAAAAATAAAGTCTACAGAAAAAACAAAAGATGATAAAATAAGTGTGTATAGGACAACTTTTCTAATAGATTTTTTCTTTTTTTTCAAATATAAAATTGTCAAAATGGAAATGATTATAATTGGTAAAATGATTATTTCTTTAGAAAAGACAACAGTTAGAAAAAATAATAGAATGAAACTAATAAAGAAATTCATATAAATTGATGGAAGACCAATTTTATAAAAAACGAAAAAGAAACTTAAAAAAATTAAAACGCTTCCTGGATCAGGCTGTAACATAATTAATAAAACAGGAAAAAATATTATTAAAAAAGAGTAAAATTGAGTTTTTATTGTTCTAATATTAGCATTAATATCACTTAAATATTTTGCAAGAGCTAGAGCTGTTATTGGCTTAGCAAATTCACTAGGTTGTAATCCAAATCCAAATATTTGATACCAAGCAGTTGAACCATTAATATTTTTCCCAAAAACAAACAGACCTAGTAATGATAAAATAGATAGCATGTATGCTATGCTTGCAAATTTTTGAAAATACTTATAGGGAATAAGCTGAATACTTAAAAAAAGCAATACAGAAAGTAAAATAAATACAATTTGTTTGCCAAAAGGATTATTCAATAATAATGGAGATTCAAGATTATCAGCGTGTGTTGTAGAATAAATATTTACTGCACCCATAATAATCAATAAAATGACTGTGAACAGTGTAGTTAAATCAATTTTTTTTAAATTAATTTCACTCATTTATCTTAAAATTAGATTTTAAATATGGTTTTTTATACTCTTCGATTAAATTGCCATTAACTATGTATCTTTCCAAATATTTTCTTTTAACTTTTTTATTTAAGTAACTTTCCATCATTAAACTAGCAATTGGAGCAGCCCATCGTGTTCCCCAATATCCATTTTCAATAAAAACAGCAATTGCTATTTTAGGATTATTTTTTGGAGCAAAACCTATGAAAATTGAGTGATCTGTAAGTTGGAGTCTTTTGCCATTAATTTTAATAAAATTTTCAGCTGTTCCTGTTTTTCCAGTTACTTCAATTCCAATTATTTTTGCGTTCTGTGCAGTCCCTTTTTCAATAACATTAAACATGCCTTCAATTATTTTTTCAAAATGAATAGAATCGATTGTAGTGAAGTTTTTTTCAGTATATTTTTCTTTAAGAGATTTCTTTGATATTTCTTTTACTAAATGTGGGGTTTTATACCAACCTCTATTAGCAATAATTGCTGTAAGATTAGCTAACTGAATAGGTGTTGTTAAGATTTCTCCCTGTCCAATCCCATTAGAAATAGTTGTAGCTGCTTTCCATCCTCCATTAGGGTACCATTTATCATAATAATTTGAACCAGGAATTAAACCTGGCCTTCCTATAGGATGATCATAACCTAGATAGTTGCCAAAACCAAAACTTTCTACATGTTTTTTCCAATTATCTATTCCTAACTTTGAATTTGGAAATTTATCTAAAGTTTTTTTATAGATATTAGCAAAAAATGTATTACAGGAATTGTAAATGGCTTTATTTAAATTATTAATTGTGCCAATTTTACAATGACACCTCATAAATCTATTTTTTGAATAAAAATGTCCTTCATTACATCTAATAGTAGTTTTATTGTTAATAATGTTTTCTTGTAAACCAATTAAACCATTTACTAACTTAAATGTAGAACCTGGAGGATATTGACCTTGTAATCCTCTGTCAAATAATGGTTTTCCAATAGTATCGTTTTTTAACCTTATATAATTTTTTGATCTATTTCTTCCAATTAATAAATTTGGATTAAATGAAGGTGAATTAATTAGAGATAGTATTTCTCCACTAGAAGGTTCAATTGCAATTATACTTCCAAATTTGTTTTTCATTAATGAGTCTCCATATCGTTGTAGAACTATGTCTATACTTAATCTAATATCATTTGCAGGAACAATAAGTGTATCAAATAAACCATCTTTATATGGATTGGTTATTCTATTAAATTTGTCTTTTTGAAGATATTTTACTCCTTTAATTCCTCTTAGCTCTTTTTCATAAGATTTTTCTAAACCTTGTCTTCCAATAAGTTCTCCAGATTCATAATAACTATTATCATTAATTTCGTAATCATTTACCTCACTTATGTAACCTAAAATATTTGAAGCAGAACTTGTTAAATACTTTCTGTTAGACTTTCTTATAATATAAAATCCATCATATTTCCAAAGTTTCTCTTGAATTAAGGCAAAATCTTTTTTTGAAATTTGAGATAAAAATACAGATGGTTTTATTGTGGAATATTTTTTAGCTCTTTTAATTTTTTTAATCAATTCAGATTTATTAATCTTAAAAATTTTACAGAACTCAATTGTGTCTATCTCTTTTACATCTTTTGGAGTAATCATTAAATCATAAAAAGACTCATTTCCAACCAAAAGATTATTATTTCTGTCATAGATATACCCCCTTTCAGGATATTGATAAATTTTTTCAACAGAATTTTTTTTTGACAACTGGACATTGTCTACATCAATTATCTGAATCCAAAATAATCTCAGAATAAATAATATACTAGATAAAATTATTAATATAGGTAATAGTTTATCTTTCATTTTGAACTAAAAGATAAATTAAGGTAGAACAAAAAATTAATGAAAGTAAAGAAGTATAAAAGGTTTTTTTAAAGACAACTTTTATTTGATCAATCGCAAATGATTCTAGTGAGAACATAATAAAGTGGTGGATTAAAATAATCATTAAAACATATAATACTTTTTGATAAATAGTAGAGTCTTGGATATAATCTTTAAGTATTTTTATTCCATGTGGATCATAAAAATTTCCAAATACAAAATTCATTATGTAGGGTCTAAGAAAAGCTATAGTTACAAATGCAGCTGCATTAACCCCAATTGAATTGGTAAAATAATCTAATATTAATCCAAAAAAGAAACTAACTATTAAAAAAAATATTCTGTTTAGTTTGATAGGGAAAATTAAAACAAACATTATTGAAATATGAGGATCATATAACCCAAATAAATCAAATTTATTAAAAATAAGACCTTGAAGAATTAATAAAACGACAAACCTTATAGCAATGATAATGTATAGATTACTCATTTATTAAATTTTTTAGATTGTCTATCTCTTTTTTGTCAGGATTATTAATAATATAAACATTTTTTATGCTAGTCATATCATTATTAAGTAAGACATCTATTCCATAATAATTTTCTGAATTTTTTAAATCAATTTTTGAAACAACACCAATCGGTAAATTTTCTGGAAAGATAGAAGACATGCCTCCTGAAACTATGCTGTCTCCAATTTTTATTTTAGCTATTTTTGGTACATCATTTAAATTTATTTTACTTGGATCTTCTCCATTCCATTCTAAACTTCCAAAGTGAAATGAGTTTTTAATTTTAGCATTTATTTTTGAATTTAAATTTAAAATAGACATTACTCTCGAATAATTTTCTGAGACATCTACTGTTATTCCAATTATTCCATAAGAATTTACTACACCCATTTCCTCTTTAATTCCATCTTTTGAGCCTTTATCAATTATTAGATAATTTTTTGAATATGAAAAATTATTATTTATAATCTTTGCTGAAGAAAAAATATAAGAGGATTTAATTAAAAGAGAATCATCAATTATTTCTTTATTAGAATATAGACGATTTATTAAATCTAAATTTTCTTGAATTAATTCTTCATTATTATCTTTTAAATTGAAATAGTTTTCAATTGATGAAGACCATTCAAAAATGATCGATGTAAAATTATTAGAAATGCTGTTGAGTTTAGATTGGTGGTAATGATTGGAGTCAACTACAAGGTAAATTGAAAATAACAACAGAATTAAAAAAACTAAAACATCTTTATAATACAAGATGCTATCAATGATTCGTTGCATAATTATTTACTATTTCACTAAAACACTTTTATATCTTTCAATATTTTTTAAGGTTATTCCTGTTCCTCTAACTACAGCTCTAAGTGGGTCTTCGGCTATAAATACTGGTAGATCAGTCTTTTTAGAAAGTCTTTTATCAAGTCCTCTTAACATAGAACCACCCCCTGCTAAATATATTCCTGTATTATATATATCTGCAGCCAATTCTGGAGGTGTTTGAGATAGTGTTTCCATAACGGAGTCTTCAATTCTTATTATAGACTTATCTAAAGCTTTAGCAATCTCACGAAATGAAATAAGTGCTTCTTTCGGTTTTCCTGTTAATAGATCTCTTCCCTGAACAGAAAGATCATCCGGTGGGCTTTCTAATTCATCTGATGCTGAACCAATTGAAATTTTAATTTTTTCAGCAGTCCTTTCTCCAATAAATAAATTATGTTGAGTTCTCATATAATATATTATATCTCCAGTAAATACATCACCAGCAACTTTAACAGATTTATCACAAACTATTCCAGATAATGCAATTACAGCAATTTCAGTAGTTCCTCCACCAATGTCAACAATCATATTCCCTTTAGGTTGCATTATATCAACACCAATCCCAATTGCTGCAGCCATTGGTTCATGTATTAAATAAACTTCTTTACCATTAACTCTTTCAGCTGATTCTCTTACAGCTCTCATTTCTACTTCAGTAATTCCAGATGGAATACATATTACCATTTTAAGTGCAGGAGTAAAAAATTTTTTATTTAAAGCTGGAATACTTCTTATTAATAAACTTATCATTTGTTCTGAAGCATTGAAATCTGCAATTACACCATCTTTAAGGGGACGGACGGTTTTAATATTTTCATGAGTTTTACCTTGCATTAAACTAGCTTCCGCTCCAACAGCAATTATTTTTTCAGTTTTTTTATCAATTGCAACAATTGATGGGCTATCAACAACAACTTTATCATTATGAATTATAAGGGTGTTAGCAGTTCCCAAGTCAATTGCTATAGATTCAGACCAAAAATCAAAAAATGCCATAATTAATTAAGTGTGTTACAAGTTAATAAAATTAATGTTTAAAATGACGAGTTCCTGTTAGAACCATTGAAATATTATTTTTGTTGCAATAATCTATTGACAGATTATCTTTTATTGAACCTCCTGGTTGAATTACAGAAACAATTCCTTCATTATGTGCTATTTCTACACAGTCTGGAAATGGGAAAAAAGCATCGCTTGCCATTACAGTTCCATCAAGATTAAAATTAAAGTTTTTTGACTTTTCAATTGCTTGTTTTAATGCATCAACTCTAGATGTTTGTCCTGTGCCTGAGCTAATTAATTGTTGGTTTTTTGCAAGAACTATCGTATTAGACTTTGTATGCTTACAAATTTTTGATGCAAAAATCAAATCTTCAGTTTCTATATCAGATGGTTTTTTAAGAGTTGGAATAGAAAAATCTTCAATTGAATCTGTTTTATTGTCTTTATCTTGAAATAAGATTCCATTTAAACATGTTCTAATAATATTTTTAGATAAGTTATTATTCTTTAATTTAAGAATTATTCTTTTTTTCTTGCTTTTCAATAAATCAAAAGCATCTTTATCATAGTCAGGAGCAATAATAACTTCACAAAAAAGCTTATTTATTTCTTCTGATGAAGCCAGATCTATAGCCTTATTACAAATTAAAATGCCCCCAAAAGCAGAAATAGGATCTCCAGCTAGTGCATCTTTATAAGCTTCTAAGACAGAGTTTCTTGTAGATAATCCGCATGCATTATTATGTTTTAAAATAGCAAAAGTTGGATTATCATTTGTAAATTCAGATATTAAGTTAACGGCTGAATCGATATCTAAAAAATTATTATATGAGAGTTCTTTGCCATTTAACTGATCAAACAAAGAATTAAAATCACCAAAATAAGTTCCATTTTGATGCGGATTTTCCCCATATCTTAATGATTTTCCATTTAAATAACTAGATTTCAATATATTTTTTTCATTATTGAAATAATTAAAAATTGCTGTGTCATAGTGTGAAGAAATATTAAATGCCTTAGCAGCATATTTTCTTCTAGTAATTTCATCAAATTCTCCCGAATTTTTTTCTAATAAATTAATAAACTTGGTGTAATCATCTTTAGAAGAAACACAAATAACATCTTTAAAATTTTTAGCAGCTGCCCTAATTAATGCAATACCTCCAATATCAATTTTTTCTACTATTTCATTTTCACTTTCTCCAGACTCAACTGTTTTCTCAAAAGGATATAAATCAACAATAACTAGATCGATAATTGGAATTTCAAAATTATTTATTTCTTCAATGTCTTTTTTATTATTTCTCCGATTCAAAATTCCTCCAAAAACTTTTGGATGAAGGGTTTTTACTCTGCCACCAAGAATTGAAGGGTAACTAGTAATATCTTCAACCTTAATAACAGGAATACCTATTTTTTTTAAAAAAAGTTCTGTTCCCCCAGTTGAATAAATTTTAATCCCCAATGAATTTAATTTCTTAGCAATAGGTTCAATTCCATTTTTATCAAAAACAGAAATTAATGCAGATTTTATTTTTAACATATTTATTAGGTAATTAAAGAAAGGTAAAAGTAATTATTTTAGTAAAAAAAAATTAAGATTTTTATTTTATTTTAAAAAATTTTTCTGCAATCAGTGCATTAATTTTTATTAAAAAATTTAAATCAATTTTTGTGAATTGATTTAGTGTATTAGAATCAATATCAATTTGTCCAATATTTTTTTTATTATCAAACAAAGGAACAACAATTTCAGATTTTACATTAATATTACATGAGATGTAGTTAGATTCTTTTGAAACATCATCAATTACAATTGGATTATTTGTTAATGCTGATGTCCCACAAATTCCTTTTCCAAAAGGAATTTTAGTATGTTCAGTAGCTATCCCAGAAAATGCTATTAATTCTAATTCTTTGTTCTTTTCGTTATGAAAATAATACCCTACCCAATCATAACCTTCAATTTTTTCATTTAAATATTTACATATATAAATTAAACAATTTTTTAAATCGTCTGATTTTTTTATTTCATTTTCAATAATATTGATTGCTGTTTTATACATAAAAAAAACTGCCCCTTAGGGCAGTTATAATTTAAATGGATTTTACATCATTCCGGGCATTCCGCCGCCGCCGCCCATTGGAGGCATTGGAGGTGCGTCTTCCTTGATATCAACCAATGCACATTCAGTAGTAAGAATCATTCCCGCTACAGAAGCAGCATTCTCAAGTGCAATTCTTGTCACTTTTTTTGGATCAATAATACCCTCTTTCAATAAGTCAACAAATGTTTCAGATTTTGCATCATATCCAAAATTACCTTTTCCTTCTAAAACTTTAGCAACAACAACTGATCCTTCACCTCCAGCATTTTCAACGATAGTTCTTAGTGGAGATTCAATAGCTCTAGAAATTATTTGAATTCCTGTAACCTCATCAATATTATTACTTGTTAATTTTTCAAGTGCTCCACGAGTTCTTAGTAATGCGACTCCACCACCAGCTACTATTCCTTCTTCCACTGCAGCTCTTGTTGCATGCAGTGCATCATCAACTCTATCCTTTTTTTCTTTCATTTCTACTTCAGAAGCAGCTCCAACATATAGTACAGCAACTCCACCAGCTAATTTAGCTAGCCTTTCCTGTAGTTTTTCTTTATCATAATCTGATGTTGTAGTTTCGATTTGAGATTTAATCTGATTTACTCTGGCAGTAATATTTTTTTTATCTCCAGCTCCGTTTACAACTGTTGTATTATCTTTATCAATTGTAACCCTTTCAGCAGAGCCTAACATTTCAATTGTAGTATTTTCTAATGTAAACCCTCTATCTTCAGAAATAACAGTTCCTCCAGTTAGGATAGCAATATCTTCAAGCATTGCTTTTCTTCTATCCCCAAATCCTGGCGCTTTTACAGCAGCAATTTTTAATGAACCTCTTAATTTGTTTACAACCAAAGTAGCTAGGGCCTCCCCATCTACATCCTCTGCTATAACTAAAAGTGGTTTTCCAGTTTGAGCAACTGGTTCTAAAACAGGCAAAAGATCTTTCATTGCAGAAATCTTTTTGTCATAAAGTAAAATATATGGAGATTCTAAATCAGATTCCATTTTTTCTGAATTAGTTACAAAATATGGAGACAAATATCCTCTATCAAACTGCATTCCTTCAACAACATCAACATATGTGTCGGTTCCCTTAGCCTCTTCAACAGTTATCACTCCTTCTTTACCAACTTTATCAAACGCTTCAGTAATTAATTCTCCTATAGCTTCATCATTGTTAGCTGAAATAGAAGCTATTTGTTGTATTTTTTCAGATGAATTACCCACTGTTTGAGCTTTCTTGTTTAATTCTTTTACAACAACTTCTACAGCTTTATCGACACCTCTTTTCAAATCCATTGGATTTGCACCAGCTGTAACGTTTTTTAGTCCCTCTTTAACAATAGCTTGAGCTAAGATAGTAGCAGTTGTAGTACCATCACCAGCTAAATCATTAGTTTTTGAGGCTACTTCTTTTACCATTTGAGCTCCCATATTTTCAAGAGGATCTTCTAATTCTATTTCTTTTGCAACAGTAACTCCATCTTTAGTTACCTGAGGACCTCCAAAAGATTTTCCTACAATTACATTTCTTCCTTTCGGACCTAAAGTTACTTTCACAGCATTGGCTAATGCATCTACACCTTTTTTGAGACCTTCTCTAGCTTCTACATCAAATTGAATTTTTTTTGCCATTTTATTTATTTTATAAGTTTATACAATTGCAAGAATATCGCTTTCTCGCATAATTAAATAATCATTATTTTCAAGTTTAAGTTCTGTACCTGAAAACTTTCCATATAAAACTGTATTACCAACTTTTACAGTTACTGGGTTTTCTTTTGTTCCAGGCCCTACAGCTACAACGTTTCCTTTTTGTGGTTTTTCTTTTGCGGAATCTGGAATTATAATTCCTGAAGCTGTTTTAGTTTCAGCTTCAAGAGGCTGAACCAAAATTCGGTCTGCCAGGGGTTTGATATTTATTTTACTCATTATTATGAAATTTTAATTTAACTATAATATTTACATCAATCATGCCAAATAAAATAAACTGACAAATTGATAATTATTATTTTTTATCAAATGACAGCATGACATAATCCAATTTTTTTAATCTTTAACCGGAATTTCTAAAGGAATATCCTCAGGTAAAGTTTCAGGAATAGATGCCTCTATTTGATTTGGATCCAAAAGTTTAGAATCAGTATTTTCATTTCCCTTATTTATTGTAAGGTTTGACAATAAAATTAAGATCAACAATAATGAAGCTAGAACCCAGGTACTTTTATCTAAAAAATCAGTTGTTTTTTTAACACCACCTATTTGTTGAGAATCACCTCCAAAACTTGAAGATAGGCCACCCCCTTTTGGATTTTGAACCATAATTACTAAAACTAGTAAAAATGAAACAGAGATTATAAGTAATAAGAATATTGAAAAACTACTCATGATTTATTTTTTAAATTATTTTTTATTTTTTTTATTTGGTCTGCAAATAAACTGATTTTTTCTGGATATTTCAAACCTAAAATCTTATAAGCTTTAATTGCTTCTTTAAATTTACTTTGCTCAAAATAAAGTTTCGCTAATGTTTCAGTCATATATTCTTTTTTACTGACTTTAAACTCTTTGGCTAAATTATTCTTTGAACTTTGTTCCTCAAATGAAATTACAGGTTTAGATTTAATGAAATTTTGTATCAAAGTTTCATTGACATTTTTTGTGTTATTTGATATAGGTTTTGTGACATTTAACCATTCTATAAAGGAATTTTTTGTTTTTTCTGAAGAAAGAATAATTTCTTCTGATTCTATTAAATTTTTATCATTGTTTTTGATTTTATTAAATTCAATAATATCTCTCAAAACACTTCGGTCAGTTGAAAACAAAGCACATCCTTTTAGTGCTTTATTAAATCTAATACTATTATGTTTTTTTAAGCCAATTAGTTCAATTATTCTAGCTGCTTGAAAATAAGGATATTTTTTTACAAGACTTTTAAATGAAAGTGTTTCATCTAAGTTTATTTTATTAGGATTAATAATTATCTGAGAAAATTTATTTTTACTGATTTCTACCATTTTGCTAATGAAGCATTAAAAATATCTTGCGTTATTCTTTCAAATATTAAGTCATGTGCTTCAGATTTTATATTTAATAATTGAGTTTCAGCTGGATAGTCAAAATAGAATGAAAATCTTTTTTCAAAATCATCATCCTCTTTTTTAATGTTAATAAACCTAACATTAACTGAAATGCTTAATCTGTTTTGTGCAGCAGTTAAATCTGATGTAGCAGTCATAGGACTAACTCTATATTCAATAATTTCTCCTTCATAAACCAGATCGCCATCATTGGAAACTAATTGGAGATTTGTTTGGTTTTGTAGTATATTTTGCAAAGCTAATGTGAAATCTCTATCTAAACCGGGTTCAAAAATAGACCCCATATTATTTCCTGCATCATTTTCAAAAAAGTTCACCTGAAAAGTTTCTGTTCCTTCAGGAATTGAAGCTCCTGTAAACGAGTAACTGCCACAACTTAAAAATGTTAATGCAATTACACTATAAAGAAGACAGATTTTTTTATAATTCAATATCATGCTGTTTAATTTTTCTATATAATGTTCTTTCAGAAATTCCTAGTTCTTCTGCTGCAGCTTTTCTTTTACCTTTATTCCTTTCCAATGCCTTAATTATTAATTCCAATTCTTTGTCATGAATAGATAATGTTTCTTCTTCATTTATTTCTTCAGCAAAATGGTATTTGTCTTCAAATGAATTAGATTCTTGAAATTTCTTGTTTTTTTTATCAACTTCAATTAATTCAGTAGTTTTTGTCTTAGAGTCAGAATTTATTTCATATAATTTCTCTAAATTACTTAAATCTTCTTTTTGATAATCTACATTTTTTTCACTATTATTTAAATGTTCTGTAATTTTTTTCAAATCATTTAAATCTTTTTTCATGTCGAAAAGTATCTTGTATAAGATTTCTCTTTCATTCGAAAAATCACTTGAGTCTTTTTGTTTGTTTATTATTGCTGGCAATGTTGAATTAAAATCAGGCAAATAGGACTTTAATAAAGAAACTGAAACATCTCTTTTTTCTTCCAAAACTGATAGTTGTTCAGCAACATTTCTGAGCTGTCTAACGTTTCCATTCCAAGGATATAGAGTTAAAAGTTTTTGAGCATTATTATCTAATCTTACAGTAGGCATATTATATTTTTTTGCAAAATCTGAAGCAAACTTTCGAAATAATAAATGTATATCATCCTTTCTGTTTCTTAATGGTGGAACTTTAATTTCAACAGTACTGAGTCTATAAAAAAGATCTTCTCTAAATTTTCCTTTATTAATTGCAGATTCCATGTCTAAATTAGTTGCTGCTACAATTCTAACATTTGTTTTATAAACTTCTGAAGATCCAACTTTTATGAATTCACCATTTTCTAGAACTCTTAAAAGCCTAACTTGAGTTGTTATTGGTAGTTCACCAACTTCATCTAAAAAAATTGTACCCCCATCAGCTACTTCAAAATATCCTTTTCGAGAATTTGCTGCTCCAGTAAAAGCTCCTTTTTCATGTCCAAACAATTCAGAATCAATTGTTCCTTCGGGAATAGCCCCACAATTAACTGCAATATATTTATTGTGTTTTCTGTGAGATAATTGATGAATAATTTTTGGAAAACTTTCTTTTCCAACTCCACTTTCACCAGTTACTAGTACTGAAATGTCTGTAGGAGAGACTCTTACTGCTTTTTCTATTGCCCTATCTAATAAGTGGTCATTACCAATTATTCCAAAGCGTTGTTTAATTGTTTGAGTAGATAATTCCATTTGTTGAATTTTTAGAATAATTAACTGCATTTCCAATCAATGTAGCCGAAGTACAATCGGTAATTAAAACATTAACAAAATCTCCTATTTGATAATTTTCTTTATCAAATACAGCTACTGTATTTTGTTGATTCCTTCCGCTCCATTGAGAGCTTGATTTTTTAGATTCTTTTTCAATTAAGACTTCAACTATTTTACCTAAATATGTTTTGGTTCTATAATTACTATGCTTTTGTTGTAAATCTACAATTTCTTGTAATCTATTTTTTTTTGTCAATTCAGATATATTATCATCAAATTTTTTGAAAGCTAGAGTTCCAGGCCTTTCAGAATATTTAAACATATATCCGAAGTCATATTTTACTTTTTTCATCAAATCAAGAGTAAGTTTATGATCTTCTTCAGTTTCATTAGGAAATCCGGTGATAATATCTTGAGAAATTGAGCAATTTGGTATGATTTCTTTTATTTCATTTATTAATTTCAGGTATTCCTCTCTTGAATGCTGTCTATTCATTGCCTTTAGAATTTTATTGCTTCCCGATTGAACAGGAAGATGAATATGGTTACAGATGTTATTATACTTAGACATTGTTTTTATAACATCAGAACTCATGTCCTGGGGATTTGAAGTAGAAAATCTAATTCTTATTAAAGGAAAAGATTCAGCAACTAATTTTAATAATTTTGAAAAATTAATAGAGGTTTTTTGTCTTAGTGCACTAATTTTTTTAAAATCTTTTTTTAGACCTCCTCCATACCATAAATAACTATCTACATTTTGGCCTAGAAGAGTTATTTCTTTATAGTCTTTATCAACCAGTTTTTTTATCTCTTGTAATATACTTTTAGGGTCACGACTTCTTTCTCTCCCTCTTGTAAAAGGGACAACGCAAAAAGAGCACATATTGTCACATCCTCTAGTTATAGAAACAAAAGCTGTAACACCATTAGTTGATAAACGAATGGGATTTATATCTCCGTAAGTTTCTTCTTTAGACAGTATTACATTTACTGCATTTCTTCCATCATTAATTTCTTTAATTAAATTGGGAATGTCTTTATATGCATCTGGACCTACTACTAAATCTACTATTTGTTCTTCTTCCAAAAATTTGTTTTTTAAACGTTCTGCCATACAGCCTAAAACACCAACTTTTAAATTTTTATTATTTCTTTTTAATTTATTAAAGCCTTTTAATCTTTTTCTAACAGTTTGTTCAGCTTTTTCCCTAATTGAACAAGTATTAAGTAATATTAAGTCAGCATCATTTAAATTTTGAGTTGAGGTATAGCCCTCTTTAGAAACAATAGAAGCAACAACTTCGCTATCAGCAAAATTCATTTGACATCCATAGCTTTCTATGTAAAACTTTTTCAAATTAGCTTTAGCTGAATTAGAATGAAATTCTTTTTTTTCTATTTTCAAATCAACACTCATTTATAATCTATAGTTATAATCTGGTGCAAATATAATATTTAATAGGAATTATGACAATATGTCAGTAATAATTTTGGAATGAATAGGATCATAGAAAAGGTATAATTAAATTTTAATAAAAAAAAAAATATACTTTTGTGATCTTAAATTTCAAACTTTATGTCCAAAAATTTAGTAATCGTTGAATCTCCTGCAAAGGCTAAAACCATTGAAAAATATTTAGGAAATGACTTTAAGGTTGCTTCAAGTTATGGACATATTTCTGATTTACCATTAAAAGAAATTGGAGTCGATATTGAAAATAATTTTAAACCAAAATATATTGTATCTAATGACAAGAAAGATGTTGTTAAAGACTTAAAGAAGAAAGCAGATAGTGCAGATTTTATTTGGTTAGCTAGTGATGAAGATAGAGAAGGAGAAGCTATTGCTTGGCATCTTTATGAAACTTTAAAACTTGAAAAGAATAAAGCAAAAAGAATTGTTTTTAGGGAAATTACTAAAAATGCTATAACAAAAGCAATTGCAAACCCTAGGGAAATTGATTATAATTTAGTCAATGCTCAACAGGCAAGGAGAGTATTAGATAGATTAGTTGGGTTTGAAATATCTCCAATCTTATGGAGAAAAGTGAAAGGAGGTCTTTCTGCAGGAAGGGTTCAGTCAGTAGCAGTAAGATTATTAGTTGATCGTGAAAACGAAATAAATGACTTTGTCCCTTCTTCATTTTATAAAGTATTAGGAAAGTTTAAGAGTTCAAACAATGAAGAATTTATTGCTCAATTGTCAAATAATTTTAATTCAGAAGATGAGGTAAGGGAGTTTTTAAATAAAAGTATTGATGGAAAATTTACTATTTCTTCAATAGATAAAAAACCTTTTAAAAAATCACCTTCTGCACCATTTACTACATCAACTTTACAACAAGAGGCTTCAAGAAAATTAGGTTTTAGTGTTAGTAGAACAATGTCAGCAGCACAAAAGTTGTATGAGTCTGGTAATATTACTTATATGAGAACTGACAGTGTTAATTTATCTAATGAAGCATTAAATTCGGCAGAGGAAGTTATATCAAAACAATTCGGTAAGAATTACTCATTAAGAAGAAAATATAGTAACAAGAATAAAGTTGCTCAGGAAGCACATGAAGCTATTCGACCAACTAATTTTGATAAAT
>CEUB01029661.1_pt1 | contig 29552 bp, 23 predicted proteins | sample 356491 | NCBI WGS metagenome assembly CEUB01 (sample SAMEA2623370, study PRJEB7988) | marine metagenome | isolation source: saline water (ENVO:00002010), including | reverse complement strand
AAATATGTTTTATGGTAATAGTGTTTTTAATCAACCTCTCAACAATTTGGATGTATCCAAAGTTACAAATATGGATGGTGTTTTTGTAGGGGCATTCGCATTTAATCAAGACATTGGTAGTTGGGATGTGTCCAGTGTAACAAGTATGGATTCTATGTTTGAGAATGCAACTAGTTTCAATAATGGACCGGTAATATCTTTAAGCGGTTCGGAGATTGAATATGTTAGTCCTAATTATTATTCAAGCTCTAATTTAGGTAAAATTGTACGAAATTCTACTTCAAATGAGAATTATGCTCTAAATGATCAAATGTTTTATTCAAATATAACTTATCCAAATGATTCAATTTTGACTTTTACAAATACAAATACTGCCACTGACGGTTATATGGTATGTGGATTAATTAATATAAATCCAAGTTTACTGTTTGTTTCAGGCGCGAGTAACAGCCAATTTTACAACATTTTAAGAGATGCCAAACACGGCAATTATTCAGATTTAGAAGCATTGTGTGCTGTATTACAACCGAATAGTAACAGACAGTTAAGAATATGGGATAATGGCACATCCTCAACCAACACAAACAGTATAAATTTAGGTAATAATGCTAGAATGGAAACGGATTCTGTAATAAGCATTAAACTAAATTCCGCGGGTGGATTTACTGTAACAAATGATGGGGCAGGAACGGCAAGCCCCACTCATAATACATGGTCATATGATAGTGAATGGACTGATAGTAGTTGGACTGGAAATTGGTATATTTTTGGATGTATCAGTAGAGAATCTTCTGATCCTGGTATATTATTTGATAATGGTATTTCGAACTGGAATGTTTCAAAAGTGACTACTATGCATGAGATGTTTAAATTGGCGAATGCTTTTAATCAACCAATAGGTAGTTGGGATGTATCTAAAGTTTCAAATATGGATAGAATGTTCAATGACGCCTCTAATTTTAACCAAGACATTGGTAGTTGGGATGTGTCAAGTTTGATAAGTATGGAACGTATGTTTGGTAATGCAGTAGTTTTCAATCAAGCTTTAGATAGTTGGAATGTATCCAAAGTGGAAAATATGAGCTTAGTGTTTAGAACAGCAAACTCTTTTAATCAACCACTTGGAAGCTGGGATATGTCTAGTGTGACAGAAATGTATCATATGTTCAGTGGTGGTTGTCCATTTGACCAAGATATTTCTGGATGGGATGTATCAAAAGTGGAAAATATATCCCATATATTTTCTGAAAATTCTAAATTCAATCAAGATATTTCTGGATGGGATGTATCCAGTGTCACAAATATGGAATATACATTTTATGGTGCTACAGCTTTCAATCAAGACATTTCCAATTGGGATGTTTCGCAAGTTTCAAATATGAATGAGATGTTCAATGGCGCCTCTAATTTTAACCAACCTCTTGGTGAAAAAAATATATTTGGAACAGGGGATGAGCTGCCAGCTGATTTTGGTAATATGGCACATGATCTTTTCGGGGTTGGGGGCTCGTCAAATTGGTACAGTTGTTCGATTGATTCATGGGGACTTATGGACGATGGTACCATACTTCTTTACAATAGGACTTTCGATACGCATGGTCGTTTTTGTAGAATTGATTTATCTGGAGATAGAGTAACAGATGCAGCTAGGTATCGTGAACATGAGTTACCTACATATAATAGTCTTACCGAATTAGTGAACGGATACAACACAGCGCCTTCACTACAAAATTACGTTAATTTCACAGCAGGAACCGGTTTCAATAATATAACTTTTACTAATGGTTGGGATGTGTCAAAAGTGACTAATATGAATGAGATGTTTAAATTGGCGACTGCTTTCAATCAACCAATTGGTAGTTGGGATGTATCTAAAGTTTCAAATATGGAACGTATGTTCTGGTTCGCCGAAGTTTTCAATCAAGACATTTCCAATTGGGATGTTTCGCAAGTTTCAAATATGAATAAAATGTTTGATTCGGCAGACGCGTTCAATCAACCTCTTGGTGGAAATAATTTTGGAACGGGGGATGATTTGCCAGCGGATTTTGGGTCAATGACAATACCCGTCCACAATGTAACTTGCTCCGTAGATCGATGGGCATATTATGAACCTAATAAAATTATTATTTACAATTATACAGAGGGAAGCCATGGTCGTTTTGCCCTAATTACAATGAATGGTACTTACGAAAATAATTCGAGTAGATTAATCGAACAAGGGGGGTCGACTGTCTATAACACTCGAGATGAGTTAATAGATGGTTACACTACAGCTACAGCTGGCACCTATAGTAATGAGCACAGTTTTGAAAGCGGAACTGGTTTTTATAATATAACTGGTTGGGATGTATCCAGTGTGACAACTATGGAGCATATGTTTATGAATGCAGAATCTTTCAATCAAGATATTTCTAATTGGAATTTACCCACTAGTGGTGTAGATTATACTGATTATGGTCTCGGGTCGGGTCACTCAGATAATTCATTTGTTGAATCAAGTATATATTACTTTAAAGTAAATTCATATTCAATTAACGTATCAACAACAGTACCAACTGATGCGGAGGAATCGGCGAACACTGGCAACTCCTCCTCCAGTATATTTGTGTCTATTTTTGGTCACGTTTTAGGTCACCAGCAATCAAGCTTTCACCAGCAAGCAAGCTTTTCTAGAACGCCGCCATCAGAGATTGCTTTAGGTGGATGGTGGCTCACAGGTGGCAGTTCGGGAGTGCCAAGGTATTACGCTAAGAATACATCCGATGAAACTACAACATTTGTTAGATATGTTTTAACTGACTCGAATGGTGAAGTTGGCGCTACTCATGGTATTGCATTTTATGTTGATACCAACAATGACCTAATACTCGACACCGAGTGGGAGGAGGGTGGTACAGAAACGCCTTATAATTTAAAAGTTAACGGTGGGGCTGCAGTAAGCTCTTCGGTTGTGCAAGCTGGAGACGCAATAGAGTTAATTGGGGCTGGGACATTCGTCGAGGCAACCCTTACTGTTCCGAGTGAACTCTCTACAACACAAGATTATGAAGTAATATTAGAAAACGAATTGTTGTTTACAAGTATTGATAAGGGTGAAACACTTTCGAAAACATTTGAAATAGCGCAAACGCAAAGTGCATCGCATGAAAACATAGTAGTTAAAATGTATAATACGTCAGGTGATGGTGTGTGGTTTAAAAATGTTACAATAACTTTTAACACTACTGAATATGTATTTACAACTGTAGACAATATTTATGATGCTACTTATGATGCTTCTTTAGGCTCCAGAGTTGGAACATTTAATACAGTTGGCTGGTTAGATGAAGGCGATGCCACCAGACCAGCTATAAGATATTATACAAATATATTCAACACATCTAAATCTACAATTAACGTATCAACAACAGCAGACTCGACAGATAATGCTGATACATTGGCAACAATTTATGTATCTTTCTTAACAACAGAAGGCAACAATATTTTAGTTGAACAAGAATTATTTACTGGACTTAATAAAAATGAAACAAAAACAGAAACATTCTCTTTACCAGCAATATATGATAATATCCAAGTGCAAATATACACAACAAATACTGATGCTGTAGCATTAAGTGAAGTTGAAATAACTTATAACAATAATATTCATCTTTTTACGACTGTGGACAATAATATTAATAGTATAGAACCGAGAACAAAATTAAGCTCTAATGCAGGTGCTGGAGGATACAGTTGTTCTGCGTCTTCTGTTAATTCAGGTTCTACAACTTCACAACCATTTGAACCATTCATGGCGTTTGAAGGGAATAGCAGTCCAGCCGCTAATACTTGGGTGACAGCAGTAGGATCTTATTTAGGTAGTGGAGTTTATGATGGGTCAAATAGCATCGTCACCACAACTGGGACCGCATCAGGCGAATATATTATACTTAACATGCCTCACGCTCTGAAACTAAGTGCAGTAAAATTAGCTGGACAATATACAACCGCAACGCCGCCACGGATTTCCGCTCCCAAAAATTGGAGCGTCTATGGGAAAAACAGTGGAAATTGGGAATTGATACAGCAATTTACCAACTCTGTTCCTGGAAATGGGTTTTCAACATACAACCTAACAACACCTTCTACTACGGCGTATCAATCATTTGCAATCTTAGTCACAGAATCAAACGGAGATACCATTGTCTGTATTTCGGAGATTGAATTCGTCGTCATTTCGGACGACGATGTTGGTATTAATAATACAGTTGGTTGGTTTGATTTTGGGACTGGTGCTGATAATCCCCACACTAGATATTATACAAATATAAGCAATTCATATACAATTAACGTATCAACAACAGCAGACTCGATAGATTATGCTGAAACAGTGGCAACAATTTATGTATCTTTCTTAACAACAGAAGGCAACAATATTTTAGTTGATCAAGAATTATTTACTGGACTTAATAAAAATGAAACAAAAACAGGAACATTCTCTTTACCAGCATTATATGATAATATCCAAGTGCAAATTCATGCTACTGAACCGGATGGTGTAGTATTCAGTGAAGTTAAAATAACTTATAACGATGTTATTCATATTTTTACGAATGTGGACAATACTTATAATGATGGTAATGGTGTTAATAATACAGTTGGTTGGCTCGATGGCAACCCCGAAGAGGAACTGATTCCCTACCCATATACTAGAACTTATACAAATATAAGCAATTCTTAAGCCATCCTGCTTCGACAAAAAATATGTAGGAACAAACAGTTAGAATATTGTAGCTCTACAAATATGTCTTGAAAAGCATCTACAATTACATTGGCATCGTAATGCTTTTGAATACCAGTGTGTCATATCGGGATTAACATTTCCATGTTGTGGTGTTCCATTCATGTTTGCAATACTAAGTGGTCGCCTTTGCATGTGCGTCATGCAGCAATTACATTTAGATAGTATTCGTATGTAGTCGTTTGCTTTATTCAAATCCAAATGCTTTTCTATGAAGAATTCAAAGCTTGGACATTTTTCTCCTGATTGGAAGTAACGTTCGCTTGTTCGATGGTAATCTTCTTCTATATTATTAAATACTTTACATTGCATTGGTTCACCGCCGCTACGAGTAGCAAAATTGATAAAATATAATGATTTTTGAAAATCTTGTTTAAAATCTTCTGAAGCATAATCACCAATAATATCTAATATTTCTTGTGGTGGAGGAGATGGAAATGGAAGTGAATCTAATATTGTCATAGTGATAAATACGCTTTTTTATTAAAAACTTAATTGATATCATATAATATGAGAATATTATGCTTCATTTTTTTGTTTTCTGGTGCGCATAGTTTTTTTTTGGATCGTTCTATTAATTCTCGACTTGGAGTAAATTATCTATTTTTACAATCTTTTCCGGAGAAACATCGTATTACGCTGTTTAATAAAATACCATCTCTTAAACATTTAGAAAAAAATATAAAAAAAGATGATGAGACGGAATTAAATAATTTATACGAGATATTAAAAATGCATGTAGGATATTTATCTTATTCTGAGATGGAAAAGGTGAGATTAAGTTTAGTAGTATCTTATTATGCTCATTATAATCAGAAGAGAGAATCTCGTGAAAAATTTATCATACATCCCCTATCTGTGGCTATAATTCTTTCAGAATCAAAACCGGATGTGGATACACTCATCGGAGGTTTGTTGCATGATACCGTTGAAGATACTAATGTAACCTTTAGTGAAATAGAATGTGTATTTGGCGAGAATGTTCGTAGAATAGTCGAAGGTGTTACCAAGGCTACAAATTGTGCAAATGACAATGAAAATATATATGAAATGAATCTTCGTTCGATGTTTCTGTCAATGAAAGATGATTGGCGTATAATATTGGTAAAATTAGCAGATAGATTGCATAATATGCGAACAATAGAGTATATGCGTAGAGATAAACGGATTCGAATTTCAAATGAAACATTAGAGATATATTCTCCATTAGCACATAGGATTGGTATGTGGAATATTCGTAACGAGTTAGAAGACTTAAGTTTTAAAAGTCTAGAACCTATAAAATATTATCAAGTTGTATACAATAGAACTAAACGAGTACAATTATATGCTTCTAAAATAGAGGGTTTACAAACAAAAATGGATGATATATTAACGAAAACTATTCCTGGCAAATATAAGTTAGAATATAGAACAAAATCTGTATATTCTGCTTGGAAAAAAACAGAAAGATATAATTGTGGTGTATCTGATTTGAAAGATTTAATTGCTTTGCGAATAATTATAAATGAGGACTGGGTCTATCATTTATCAGAGACATCAGGTGTTTGTTTTATTTTATTATCAAAAATACATAGTATATGGAAATATATACCAGGAACAGTAAAGGATTATATACATTTTCCCAAACCAAATGGTTATCAATCTTTACATACGACAATATTAATTGATAATAATCTACCTTTAGAAATACAAATTAGAACACAAAAAATGCATAATATCGCTGAGTATGGTACTGCAGCACATTGGAAATATAAATCGAATAAAACAAATGGACGAAGTGTTGGATGGTTAGATATATTTGATGAATGGGACAGAACGAATGAAAAGACCGATTTAATTAAATCAGTTCTTAAATTACCAGTAACAAAATTGATGTAATTAATTGAACAATTGTAATTGTTTTACACAATACAGTATTGGGAAATATATCCCCATATCCTAGTGTAGAACCAGTTACAAAAGAGAAATATAATCTTTTAAAAAAACTAGAAAATAATGTTGGTTGTGTAACTTCTGTAATAACTGGGTCAGTGTCAATATCTATTTCTTCTTCGATTTCTTTTATTTCCTTTTCTAAGTTATCTTTAAATTCTTCTTTAATAATTGGGTCAATTTTTCTTTGTAAAAGCTCATCTCTTATCATTTCTTCTAATGTATTAATTCCCGAGAAATGGGCATCATTTAGAAGCATATAAATAAATGAAAATATGAGAATTTGTAGCATTAAATAATAAAAGCGCTGTAGGCTATTCATTAAATAAATAAATATAAAAATAATGAATATCGTACATATATACAGGGATTATTTGCCAAATGAAATATTAATAAAAATAAGAGATTATCTTGGTCCTCATAAAATAGCAAAAATTTTTACAGATATGATAAATAAAATTGAAATAGTATCTAAAGACGAACCCTTTCAAGATTTAATGTATCATTTTTATAGACATTATGAATTATATGATGATGAACCTGATTTTTCAATTAGATGGACTTTAATAGAAGAAAATGCATGTTTTAAAGATTGGAGAAAAATGTACAAATGGTGGTATTTATGGGAAGGTATATTATTTAATAAATTATTCACGGGTAATAATTCTTAAAAATGAAATAAGATATATGAATATAAATTAAGATGGATAGTTACGTATTAATAGACCTCGGTTATTTTACGTGTTATCGTTATTTTGCTGCAAAAAAATGGTTGGGATTTAGAAAAGAACTGAATCAAGAAACTCCATGGATATGTGAAGATGCATTTCGAAACATATTGATGGGTCAATATGAGAAGAACTTAAAAAAACTTGCGAAAGGAAAGATTCCTTATTTGGCTATGGAGGGAATGGATGGAAAGAATTGGCGTAAGGAATTATATTGTGATTATAAGGCACAAAGGCCTAAAAATCCAGATTTATATGCTTTATTTAAATACATATCAAATGAATTTTTACCAAAATTCATAATGGAAAACAAAGAGTTCAAGTTATTACAAAAGGCTGGAACGGAAGCAGATGATCATATTGCTTTAAAAACGATAGAATTATTAAAAAAGAATCCTAATGTGAAAATAGATATAATTTCAGCAGATCTTGATTTTCTTCAGCTGGTAGAGGATACTAATAATATTGAAATTTATGATATGAATTATAAAATTAAGAGTGATAAGCCTTTAAAGGGACAAGCTTATTTAAAAAGGAAAATAATTTATGGTGATAATTCTGATAATATTAAGCCTGTCCATAGCGGAAAGGGATCTACAAAAATAAAACAAGCCTTGGTAGAATATTTGAATAATGTTGATAATTTAGACAATGTTGAGAAGGAAGTATTTGAAAAATTATCAAAGGATTCCTTCGACAAATTTTCGTTAAATAGGAAATTAATAGATTTTAATATGATTTCTAATTTTCCATAAATTGTTCCAAAAGAGAATCGATGAGTTCTTGTTTTTTTAGTGGTTTTCCATTTGATGAGGTAGCGACTGATGCCTCAATTGCATCATTCTTTAGTTGATTCATATTTTTCTTACCCAATTGACGTAATTTTTGCAAATTTTCACTATTTGATACAATTTTCAGATTTTTTGTTCGTGTCTCCTGTGTGTCAAATTTAACGGATATAATGTCGGATATATCTATTTTATCACCATTCGATTTTAAAACTGTCCCAACATCACCATCGTGATGCCACAAACATATACTATCCCTAAAAGGTGAAAACAATGAGCACCATTCATAACCAAATTCACTCATAATAATAATATTTTTGTCTAAATAAATACTGTATATATGTAAACCCGCTGGTGTTGTATTCTTAAATAATGAACTATAAATTTGTGCTTTTTTTTGTTTATAACATCTCAACACATTGTGATTGTATATCTTTGGAAACATATTTGTAACTTTTAAAATTAGTTCACGAATGTGTCTTTGCTTTAAATTATCTGAATACATTGTAAACATTTTATCACCTGCTGCTAATAACGCTTCTATCCATTTTAATTCTCCCCTATGAATTGTAGAAAAATATTTAGACGTATGATATGCAATTGGGAAAAACATAGGAACTTGTGTGTGGAGTTTCCTATTATTAGATTCTAATTGATCAAACCATTCATTTACAGTCGGCTCTTTTTCTATAGTTGATTCTATATTTTCAAGAGCAATTGGTAAATGTGTATTACGAGGTATATTTGGTGATTGCATCCATTTTGCATAAGGATTCATTAGTGTACTTGATAATTCTAAATTATTACGACCTTGATTGAAATTATTATATAATATTGTCGGTAGAGGCATGTTACATTATTTATTTATATTCAGTTTAGTCTTAAGTGAAAATAAAGTAACTCAAAACCCGTCTACAAAACCCTGTAGAACGGGTTTTTCTCGAAGATAATCAATTAGAAATTAATTTATATTATTATTTTAATGAAAGTTGAAAAAAAAACTGATGGTGGAGGATTTTTTGATTTTTTCACTAGAAAAAAGACTGAGATTGAAAGAGTTTGGGACAATCACGTTGAAAAAAGAGAAGTATTTATTAAGGAATTAACATTAATAATTGAAGCTAGAAAAGCGACATGTAAGGATAGAGAAGCTAATGCTACTAGGAAAGCTTTAAATCAGTTAAAGAAATCCGCGAAGTCAAAAAATACGACACAATTTCCAAAAGATTTGGATACATTAAAACATATTGTAGATAAGTGGGATGATCGTGTAATATCATACGCCAAAGAACTTGGTGAAACCTGTGGTTCTTTCCGGATTGTACAAAGAAAGTCTCATTTATTACTCAAAATTGAAGAAAGACTAGATATAGAAAAGAGAATTGAAAATGGCATAAAAGCCCTTTCTAACGCAGATGCTTCTCAAGATTTGAGCGGTCATGTTGCGAGTGTAACTACATTAATTAATACTCCATCCGCGAGAATCAATACTACTACAACTATAGGAAATCCTGTTTATAGTAGTGATTATTTACTAAAGCCGTCTTCATCGGCGAAAATAGAACTTCTTAAAGAAAGAGTGAGAAGTAATAGGCATGTTTCTGTAACAGCAACTGTTCCTAATACTACATTATATAAAGTAACACCTGTGTTACACGGTCCCGTAGTATATTCGAAACCACCTCCATTATTTGCTTCACAGCAAATTGGTGTGTCAACACCGTCTATTATTAGTATGCAGCCATCTGATTTAAGATATGAATTGGAACGTTTAAAGACTAAATCTGATATTGCCAAAATGGCAGCCTCAGTGAGCGGACAAACAAGCGAAAATTCTAAAATTGTTAGTGATTATTCCAGATTGAATAATAGTCTTCGAAATGAAATAGAGGATATGGTTAAAACAGCCGAAACAAAAGAAGAGTTAATGCGTAAGCGGGAAAAGGCCAGAAAAGAAAACAATGAACAACTGCAAAAACAACTTGATGACCAGATAAAAGAAAAGGCGGTTTTACAAGAAAAAAAGCAAAAAGAAATTAAAGTACTTGAAGAAGAAAGAAACAAAATACAAAAAGATGCTGAAAAAGAAATAAACGATATAAAATCTAAGAATACTGGACTTCAGCGTGATATTAAAAAGGTACATTCCGCATACGAACAAGCAACTAAAGTAATTCAAAGGCAGAAGAACGAAGAGGCCGCTGAAAAACGCAGACAACAACTTGAAAAAGAAAAGTTAATGGCTGCGCATAAAAAAGAAATTGAAGAACTTAATAGAGATGCGGAAAGTCGTGTTGCAAAAGTCGCAGCATTGGCAGAAGAGAAGATGAAAGAAAGTGAGAAAAGAGCAGAGGAAGCAGAAAAAGCGAAAACAAAAAGTGAGGAAGAACAGCGTGCAGCACAAAAGGCGAAAGATGATGCTGATGCTGAAGCTGCTGCAGTAACAGCAAATTTAAAAGAGTTAAATGAACAACTTTCAAAAAAGAAAGATGCTGTAGAAGAAAAGCAACAAGAAGAAGTGGAAGATATGGGAGACAAAATGGAAGAAAAAGCGAGAGAAATTGCGAAAGCTCAAGCCGAAGAATTAGAAAGTCGTATGGAAGACTCTAGGAAGAAGGAGGGTGATAATATATCTCCTACGGACCTAGGAATGGGTGTAACGACGGATGAGGATACAGCGGGCTCTGAAGACGATGAACCAGAGCCGGTGCCGCTTCCGCAAATGTCAGACTTTGATTTTGTAGTTGCTTTAAAAGAATTCCCTGATGAGACAAAGGCATTCGATGATGCAGCTGAAAATTTTTCAAAAATGTTAAAAGATGCGGGTAGAGATAGCTTACGAGAATATGATACTAAACACGCAAGAGTAATGAGTTTGTCCGCAAATAATAGTGAAGACAAGAAGGGTTGGCTGGGGGCGCGTTCTAAGCTTGTGTCAGCACTTACAAGTTTTCAACAAATAACAAGTGTAGATGAATTAGATAAAGAAATAAAAGAGATTGAAGAAGCTATCAACAGAAAAGAGAAAATGATGAGTGAAGGTGATGTAACACGTCAGTCACAACGCGTTAAAGAACAAGATATACTTAAACTACAGGTATTGGAAAAAATGAGAAAATATATTAAAAATAAGGAAGAAACTGCTAATAAACTAGCGCGCGCAGTTTATTCAAAAACGACATCTGATACTAGCAGTGTAGATGAAGTAATGAAAGCCAATGAAAATACTACTCGTTCAGTATTAGGGTCTAGAAGTGGTAATGTTTTTACATTTCAACAGTTACAAGCATCAGCGAAAAGGGATTCTGATGAAACTCCGATGGTGGAGAAGCCATCACCTTGGATAAAAGGTCGTACATTAGATGAAAAATCTGCCGCGAAATCCTTAATTGACATGAAAAACGATAAACAAGATAAACAAGATTCCGACGATGATTACAGCGGCGACTCCGACGGCGACAAGGAAGAAAAGGACGCTGAAGAAGAACAAAAGAAAATAGATGAAGAAGAAGCTAAGAAAGCCGCGCAAAAAGAAGAAAAGAAAGCTGCGGAAGAAGAAGAAAAGAAAGCTGCCGAAGAAGAAGAAAAGAAAGCTGCTGAAGAAGAAGAAAAGAAAGCTGCGGAAGAAGAAAAGAAAGCTGCGGAAGAAGCTAAGAAAGCTGCGGAAGAAGCTAAGAAAGCTGCGGAAGAAGAAGCTAAGAAAGCTGCGGAAGAAGAAGCTAAGAAAGCTGCGGAAGAAGAAGCTAATAAAGCTGCGGAAGAAGAAGAAAAGAAAGCTGTGGATGAACAAAAAAGCAAAGTAGATAGAGCTATAGAAGAGTCTCGTGATGCAATGCAGAATCGTGCCGACAGTGCGTCGATTTCAGCTGAACAACTTATAAAAAGATTCGAGGAAATGAAGAAGAAATCAAATCGTGATAGAAGACCTCTAAATATATCTACCGATTCTGCAGCAGTTGATATTGATAATCCAGATGCTGACTTATCACCTCGTTCGGCATCTCGACAAAGAGCCAAAGAATGGAGAGATAAAATGAAAGAGCAATATAGCAAAGAAACACCAAAAGGTGGTAAATCAGGAAAGTCTAGAAAAAGACTTTTACGTAAAAAAAGGTTAACAAAGAGAAGATAAATTCTTAATTAATGATATTTTTTTCCGCCTCACTATCCATAATTACTTGACAATGATTTTTAATAGCTTCGCATTGGTAGTCTCTTAGTTTTTTATCTTCAATGTGTGGGCATTCAATAACACCAGATTTTCCAACAGGCGGACAAACTATTCCGCCATCTTCCATAGATTCCAAAATTGGTTTATACATTTGTAATAATAATATAAGTGTTGCGACTAATATGATCATCATAAAAAGTTTTATCATTAATTAATCAAATAAATATTGTTTTGGTTATTTCGTAGCTTTTTGGATTACTACATAACCAATGACGAACGTGGCCTTCGACAGCAACAGTTTCAATTACGTTTTTAAATAGCGAATTAATATCTTTTTGTACATTTGCTAAATAATCATGAATGTATGGTTCTCCAGAAAGCATCATTTTTGAAGGAGTATATGCCATATCAATATCAACAACAAGAACACTACCATTTTGTGATAGATTTTTAATTGCATTTTTTAAAATATTTAAACGACCTTGTTGTGGTATTTCGTGAAATCCAAACATTATTGTGATTAAGTCTGCTTTATTTTTAAGTGTAACTGATTCAGCGTCATCAATTATGAATTCTGCTAACGAATCCGAAGATTTCTTCGCAACTGCTATCATTTCGTTCGATGTGTCAACAGCTATTATACTTGAATTTTGAAATGTTTGGTATAAAGCATCTGTTGACATAGCAGCTCCACAACACCAATCCGAAATAAATGATGGATTTATAGAATTTTCTTTTTTTAATTTTTGTAATATTGTATAACGAATATCTTCACCATTATAAGCTGCAATATCAATTATACGTGTAATCTGTCTAGCAAGTGATGCATGTATTTTTCCACCAAAACCGATATTACCAAAATTGTGGATTCTGGGATCATATGGATAATAACTTAATGCATATACACTATAAATTGGTGTTAAAATTTTTAAAAATTGAAATATTCGCATATAATTCTAAGATATATTATAAAACTTTATACTTAAATTTATAACATATCACATAATTTATGAATCATAACTACTCACTATTGCAGCTGAGGTGGCTTCTCCAGCAGCCTTTGCCTTGGCTGCAGCCTGGGTCGCATTTGCCGCCGCACCCGAGATGGCCGCGGAAGCCCTTTCAAAAGATGGCAATGTTGAATCGCATTCATTTGCATGTATCATATCATTTTCTCCAAGTTTTTCGGGATTCGTGTCCGTTCCTGTTCCCGGTTTCCGTCCAGTATGAAATATATGCTTCATTTCGGGTATAGTTAATTCACGTTCGAAATACATAAAGTTGGAAATTACCCCTCTTATTGGTTTACCATGAAAGAATTTTATTGGGAATAGTTTTCTTCTTTTTTTTAGACCAGGAATTTTACCCTCAAATACTTTACTGCCATATAATTGACCATTTTTATAAACATCTAACCGTTTTTTTGATAAAACTAAACCAATATGAAAAAACTCATCTAGTGGAAAATATTTTATTGCGACTTGTTCTTCGTGATTCGCGACTTCTGGCTCATCATCATGACCCTCTTGTTCTGCTTGTGATTCTACATCACATAATAATTTTTGTACAGTGGTGATATCAGGACCGAGGCCTCGCACAGTATTTACTTTTATAATAATATCGTTCTTTTTTGAATCAATAGCAAGACTTATTATATCTTTACTATCCAAATATTCAAAAGAACCTGTACCATGAGTTAAAATCTCTCGATATTTTACTTTTTTGTCATAAAGCCATTTTAAAATGTTAATATTCATTGTATATGACACACCATATTCTTCCTCTTCTTCATCGACAGCGACCTCGTTGCCAGATACATCTAAAGCTGTATCAAATACATGTGGTTCTAACATAGATTTGTCTTCATTCAACCATAACATGCCTTTATTATTTTTTTTCGATTTTTTACTATTTCTTCTATAATAAGCCACCCATGCCAAGATCACCATAGATATTAAAATACACACTGCTACTCCAATTATTAAATACCGATTTCTAGTGGTAGAATCCATTATGTTAATAGATATTAAAAAACAGATGAAATATTTTATTTGTAGAACATGATTAAATGGATAACAGTATAACAAATGATAATAATGATGATGTTGAAATACTGATACGAAATTGGAAAAAAATACCAGTTATAGGCACCCAAGTGTTAATGAATAATTTTCCCTATGCAATAGCTCCTTGGGAACATTGGAATCTATTGATTGATGAATTAAAGAAAAATAATAATAAATCATCGCCCGAAAAGCCCGAAGAGTCAGAACCAAAAGAACCTGTTGATAATTTTGAAGAAACGGGTAAAAATAATGAACCATCGGAACCAATATCAATACCAAAATCAATACCAAATTTTGTAGATTTTGCAGATAATGGCCTTGTTGATTGGGAATCAGATAATGAATCTTAAATAACACTTCCTGCTATTACACCAGCAGCAGTCAACAATTTATTATCTGTTAAACTATAAATCGACCCCTTGTTTGTTTTTATAGTTAATGTACATTGATCTGTTTGTATTGTTACATCTTTTTGTTCGCTCATTTTGTCAAGTTTGTAATTTAGTTCTTGATTTGTTGTTGTTAATTTCTGAATTTTTTCTTCTAAATATATATTTTTTTTTTCAAGTTCCTCTGATTTTTTTTTCCATCTGGATGCAAATGAAACTTTTAGAAAATCCTCCATTTCGGATTTCAATTTAGAGTTTAATTCTCTCAATTCAAGTATAGTTATCTCCTTCTCTTTCAAAACTTTTTTGAAATTTTCTAATTCTTCTGATGTCTGTTTTTCATGATTCTGTATAGTTGATAGTATACTCTGAATTAATGGTGAAATTTGTTCTTCCATAATGCATGGCCTTATTTTACTAATGTGTTATTATGTTCATTTTTATTGAGCAGATGCGGTTCGAGAATGTGCAGCCAGTGTCTTGTATTGCATTTTAACAAATTCTTTATATTTGTGATGGTCTTCCTCTGTTAACTCGGGTATTATTTTATTAATATCTTCGGTTGAGCTAAACACGTCTATCATAATTTCATCTTCCATTAATTTAGATATACCTTCGTATTCTGTCCTACCCAAATAATCAATACCAGCTTTCAACATAGCTATAAGATAATTACCATTATCCTGAACTGAATCCGGAAATAAGTTGATTAATATATCTTCCGTTAAATGTTTGAACATTAATATGCATATATCTTTGTCTTGAGAATCTTTATATATAAAAGCCCCAGTATCCATAGTAATATTAATCTAATAAGGAGTATGTTGTTAAGTTTAATTTAAGAATGACAAACACTCTTATAGTAATCACATTAAAGGGATATAATTTTTATAATCGTTCACTAATTAACCATATAAAAAAAACGACAACATATAATATATTTTTTGGTTGGGATGCATTATCGGGTAAAAAAGAAGACGAAAACAATTTTATAAATTCATATAATTTATTAGAACAGAAATTTGGTAATAAAATAAGGAATTTTAATGGAAGATGGCTTAAAAATCCAGCAAAACTAGGAGCTATATATTGGTTTTCTCAGAAAAAAGAAGGAACATATATGTGGCTTTTGGAAGATGATGTATATGTTAGAAATGGTAATAAATTTTTTGATTCATATGAAGATATAGACACAGATCTTATTTGTATTAGAGATGAAAATCTACCTTTTTGGTATCCTGATTATCGAGTAGGAGATAAAACAAGAATTGCGTCAAATTTACCATTAGCACACTTATATGTTGTTAGATTATCAAAATTGTTGTGTAAAAAAATTGTAGAAGAGTTGGAAAGTAAGTATGACACAAATCACCATGAACTATACATACCATATGTTGTTGAAAAACATAAATTAAGTTATAGTGATTTATTTGAAGAACATAAAAAAGGATTAATGACAAATCCCACAAACTCTGCAGCCAGTCACGTCCCGGAAATAGATGCTGAAGTCATACATCCATATAAACATAAAATTAGTTCAGTTTTTTAGTTTGGAATACCAATAAATATTCTCTTAATATTTCTTGAAATATAAACAGAAAATGACTGTCATGGTTAACATAAGTGTTGTGTGCTAATTCATGGCAAATTATTATAAACCATCTCCAAAAAAAAGAATCATTTTCTTCTTTTAAATTAAAATATTTTACATTTAAAAATAAACTTCCATTTTTATTAAATGCGGTTGCTGTTGTATAATTTTCATAGAATAAATTAAAATATTTTGAGTCTATTCCCATTCTTTCTATTGTTTGTGTTATTTTTTTGAAATATTCTTGTAAATTATTTTTAACAAAGTCTGGTACAGAACCACTAGCATATATTTTTAATCCATTATGGATATATTTTGTCAAGTCCGGTTTTTGTGGACGCACAACAGTTGTGTCCTTATACTCCTGGAGTTTTTTTATAGAGTTTTTAGTGTATCGCATAGTTATATTTAATTATTTTTGTTAAAATAAAAAAAATTTTATATTTTTTATGATTTTTTAGTTTTTATTTGGTTTTATGATTTTTTAGTTTTTATTTGGTTTTATGCGTTGCAGGCAAATTTTATAATACAAAGGTGGGGGCTTTCGGGCGGCGAGTTCCGGGGTGTTTCGGCGCGCGCTTAGTCAGAGTTACTTGTTTCGTAAAAGTCTTTTCTCCATCTTTTTGAATTTCAAAATCGACATACATGCCACGAGCAGGAGTACCATGTACAAAATTAGTTCCATGGAAGAACACATTGTCTTCAGGAAACTTATAACAATAAATGAATCCATAATGTTTTTTATCATTCCAATATACAATTTTACCTTGGACCATGTTTTCGCGCGTGCCCGCCGCGGCCGCGACCACTGGCGATGGTTTATTTTTTTTAGTTTTCTTGGAGGCAACATGCCACCATTGCTCATCTGCGATGGCAGGTGATGGGTCTTCGACAAGGTCATTCCAATCAATGGTTCTTGAATTTTTTATGAATTGTAACCAGTCATTCTGAAAATCATGAAACTTCTGAGAACGAAGAAATGAACTCGACGATTTAGATGATGATAACATTTGTAAAACAGTTTTTCCGGTTTTCTTGTGAGCTATGGTGTTGTGATTCTATTATTTACATATATAAATCTTAGAACAAAAAAAGTGTCATTTTTTTGAATCTCGTGGTCGTAGCTTTTTAAAATTAATTGTTTGTATTTATATATGGCTAATAGTAGAATTACTTTTAATATTTATAATAGTAGAATTAACATTTATAACGGTATCAACGATATTGGCGCTGAAGGCGTGGATGAAGAAAATTTAAATGATAGTGATGAGTCGGAAGAGTCCGTATCAGCACGAGTCAATGAAGAGTCACCTACAATAAATGACCAAGATACACCTGATTTAAATACAATAGATTTAGCTAGTTTATTAAATTTAGGTATAAGTAATTTGGGTAATAATACTACGTTTTCAGCTGCACTTGGAACACCTATTCGTACGAATAATCAGAATGATTCGTCCGGAGCAAATCTGAATAATATTCAGGATATGGTTGGAGGGATTATTCAAAGTGTTTTAAATATTCCGGCAGCTAGTTTACAAGTTGAAGTTGTCGAGGCACAAGCGCCACAAAGACACACATCTGTTCAATCATTGCACTCTGGAACAATATTATCAATTATTAATGATGAACATGTGCAAGATGAAAACAACCCATGTACAATTTGTCATTCTCCATTTCAAAGTGCAGATATTATTCGTACAATAAATAATTGCTCACATTTTTTTCATGCAAATTGTATAGAACAATGGTTTCAAAGTCACAATAATTGCCCAGTATGTAGGGGAACACTCTAGAATACTTAAACATTTAATATAATTATATGGTGTTAGGAGATTTGAACAATGATACTAACATAAATCTCCTTGATCTTGTATTATTAGCATCGTATTTGGATTTGGATGATAGTGGGAATCATTATTTTCCTGAAATGTATAATAGTATAAATGAATCAAGTGCTATTAGCAATATTAGCGGAATAGATGGTATCAGAGGTATTGATGAAAATGATTTAGATTTTTTTGCAAATTATATCGCTGGTAATATTGATGAGTTATTAGATTATATACCAGAACCAGAACCTGAGCCTGAACCAGAACCAGAACCAGAACCACAACCCGAGCCAGAACCAGAATTAATGGTATCACTCAAAGATGTATTTACTAAAGGGCCATTGGTATATTTTGATTTTACAACAGAATATCCGGATGATTATTATTATCGTGATTACGCGTTTGTATCAAATAAGATTCCTAGAAAATCATATACATCAGATACTATTGTTGGTAGGTTTACTAGAAGCAATGGCACCGCAAATGCGGGCTATAGCACATATCCAAGTTATGATAAAGAGAAAAAAGCCGTTAGGTTATTTGACTATATTGATACATCGGGCACACAAGGTCATGGTGGAGACCCTTCAGATAGTAGTGGAATAATACCACAATACGCAGGATTAACAGTAAGATTATCCGGATTGAATTCTGAATTTGGAGGTGAAATGACAATAATATCTATGAACTATATACCTTCGACACAACGTTTCCAACATAGTGGCAGTAATACTTACAAAAATTCTATGGTTTTATTGGTAGCCTTAGTCTGGAGTACAATCTATTATAGATTGATTAAAGTTGATGATGAATATGGTAATACATATTATAGATTTGAGTTAACGCATATTGACAATACTGGTACCCAGAAGTCCACCAAATGGATATGTAATGATTATAATTTTGAATTTGACACTTGGATACAATGGGCAATTGTCTGTAAAAATGGACATAGTCCAACGGTAATAGTCAACGGCACATCATATGAAACAATTCTTGTATCAAACACCGCGGATAGCACTGATGCTAGCTATGATCCGGATGTATTTGGTATAGCAGTTCCGGTAAATGCAACACGTGACACGTTTGCATTATACGGCGAATGGTCGGGCACGCCACCCGAACATGGTGCTACTGACACTGCAACTTTAGGTTATGTACGGTTTTTCCAAATGTATAACGAGGCATTAGAAATGAGTTATATAAATAGTTTATTCTATTATTTTGATGAACAATTGGATAATTCACATTTAGGTGTAACTGTTATAGATATTAATCAAAATCATCTAACTTTCAGAAAAGTACGTTTTGTAAAAACTTCAAGTGGTCTCGGGCCCGACGAATCAATCAATGTTGACGAATTACAAGTTTGGGTAGGTGGAACAAATATAGCATCTTCCTCTGTAAGTGGAACATCTGCCTATACGACAACAGCAGAAGTTTCCAATGTTGGAAGAATACATAATAATATTTTATTAGCTGATTTGTTCTTCTCGGATAATAATACAATTATTGGTGATAATTTCGGTATAGATTTAGGTACAGATGTGTCAATACATGATCTCGAATCTATTGTATTATACAATAGAGCGACCGAAGAAGTTCCGACTGCTACTGGTGATGGTGCAAGAATACTTGGTTATACTATGGAACTCTTGAATTCCAATGATGAAATTGTGTTATTTACAAACGAAATAACAATAAATAAATATTATTACAGATTTGATGGAAATATGATTGGCACAGCTTCGTTTTCTTCAACACCTTCTACAACAGCAATTATAGACGATTCTGAAAATACTGAAACTTTAACTGCTGTTTTTGGCAGTGAATCTCCTATTCCTATGAATGTTAGTGCAGAAATAACAAACCATTCTAAAACAATAAATTTAAGAGAATTAATCCCAGATATAGATTTACAAATGCCTTGGAGTGGGGAAGGTTTCTATAGTAATTCATTAATAGCTGAGGCTGGTGCAGATGGTTTAACAAGTAATGGTAGTTTTTCTGGAACTCCACCAGCCACTCTTTCTTTAACAGCTGGCGGATGGTTTAACAGGGGTGATAGTTACGTAAGAAGTACTTATACAACCAATTCTGTTAGATATGATCTGCTATCTGGTAACACTGGACAGGTTGGCTCAGGGCATGCACTTGTATTTTCAAGTGATAATAACGGCCAACTAATTCTTGACGTAAACGATGCAACACATGGGTTTGGTGATCCTATATCGTTTAAAATCAATGGAACATTGGCATCAAATCTAGATGTAATCAGTGCTGGAGATACCATAGTTTTAGTAAACGGTGATGACAGCAATCCTGCAACTTTTACTGTCCCAAGCGAACTTGCTGCAGAAAATGCAAATGCATCAATATTTGATGGTTATATTGGTGATGAAAATCGTGGGGGCGGTTGGGACGACTCTGGTAATTTTTACGTAGATTTTGAATTTCCAGAATCAAAGATGATAACGCACTACAGAATGTGGGCAAGAGCAGGACAGACTCAACTCCAGGCCATAGACCGGCGGCAGGCGTTACCGAGTACATGGACAATTCAAGGTACGCAAGTTCCTGATGAATGGACAATTATTCATGAAATTAAAAATTATAAACACAATGGAATAGAATGGCTCAGCACAGTCGGTGGGGGGACTAACGGCCCAAATGGCGAAAATGGTATGCCCGTATCTAGCGCAGTTGACATTGATGGTAACATTCCACCCTATTCTGAGTTTGCTATTTCTTCACCAGGATTGTATAAAATATATCGTATAACTGTATATAGGGCGGTGAACGCGTGGCACTCGCCCTACATTGGTGAATTAGCGTATTATACAACTAAAAATAGTGATACCTATACAGGAACTTCACTATCTGGTGTAGATAGTGGAGATTATATTAAGTTGGAATTAGATGAATCACAAATTTTACGCAATATTGAAATACGAACACCACATGCAGAACTAATACCAAATACATTAATTTATAAAGAGCCAACAATCACCACCTTTGGTGGTTCACATTCAGAAAGTGGATACAGATGTCTCGCGTCTAGTGAAGACTCGAGTCTGGATAAATATGCTTATAACGCATTTGAATCTCTGACATGGTATACAAAGGAAGAAAACTATGATGGTACTAATGGACATTACTTGCCTCGCCCATATATGACTGAATCGGAAATTTGTAATTTAGGTTCTGATACAAAAATGGGTACAACTTTTAGATATTTGTTAATTAAAAGCGATGGAACACTACCATGTAATTTAAGACAAGTACAAGTATGGTTAGGGAATATAAATATTGCTTCAGTATCAAATGGTGCTTCGGAAGCATTATGGAGTAAGTCAGATTGGATAAGTTACAAACATAGAAGTTTTAATTGGGATGATGATCTCGCAGAAGCATCTTTGCAAGATGATGCTTCTTTTGAATATGATGGTGTAAAAAATTATGCGAAATATGCGAATGATGATAGTTTGACATCACCAGCTGGTTCAATATATCAATATGCCCACTCAGAAATTGATCATTTCACAGATTATAGTTTAATCATAGATCTAAATAAAAATTATAATATTACCGAGTTACAAGGGATTGTTGTATATAATCGCACCCCAGTAAGCGCCGACGACGCCAGCGCATCTAGAATTCAAGGTTTTAAACCACAATTATTAGACAAATATCTTGATGTTGTGTATGATGGAAACCAATTTACGGGTAATGACAATTACCATCTTGTGCGTGGCCCTGCTTGGTATAATGTTTTCGATTATATGTTAACAACAGACGAAAATAATTTTGCTACAAAGATAATAAATACTAATACTAGTGATAATACCACCAATACAACAATATACGAATTTACTGATTTAAACCATATTTGTTCTTTTACAACTGTAGATTTGTCAGAAAAAAATTTATACAATGAATTCGTAAGAATATATGTACCAGGAACATACACCGTACCTGCCAGCGGCACCTATAGGTGGGAGGGAGATCCCTCGGCCGGCGCGAACCCCGAGAGTCAGGGTGACCCAGATGATACTATACATATTCCAATCGAAAATGGATTATATTTAACAGTAGAAAATCTTAATTTTATCCCTGATTATGCTAGAGGTGTTAAACATCAGACGTCGGATGCGCTTACTACCATAATGTATGTAGATGGTTTACTTAGCACTAGTACATATAAATATGCTATATGGACTTACAATAGCGCTCCCGCCCAGCAATATGATATCACAGTAGATGTTATTGGACAAAATATTCAAAGTCACAGTTATGGTCAAGACGATACAGATGAAGATTTTGCAAACTGTGTAGGTTATATTAAACCGGATTCAGATGGTAAAATAACCTTCTCTTTTCTCTCCACGATGAACGGCGCGTATTTATCATGGGTTAGAATATTAGAAGAAAAGGATAATGGGACAGCACCAAATGGAATACCAAATGGTGAGTTTCTTATATTAGAAATGCCTTATATGCGTAGATTAAGTGGAGTTATAATTACTAGTCAAGGTCTAACCGATGGTGGTTCGCGTCAGCCGAAAGATTGGAATATTTATGGTAGGGAAACAACTGGAAGTAATTGGGAATTGTTAATGGAACAAGTTGATGTTAGTCCGGGGGATACTGGAGATCAGTATGACTTAGACACACCAACTATTAAAGAATATGTATCATTCGCAATCGTTATTACTCGCAATACTCCGCCAGTTATTTCTGCGGATAAAACCAATACAAGGATAGGTCAAATTCAATTTTTATGTGTACCTCCTGAAATGGATTTCAAAATTTATGGAAACAATGATGGTACGAATTGGTCAGAAATTCATTCCGAAACAAATGCAATTATAACATCCTCTCCATCTACTTTTAATATATCAAATTCAACACCTTATTTGGAATATGCATTGGTTTGTACAAGAAAAACCGGAAGTGATATTAGAATAAATAATATTCCAGTAGCAAGACTATCTTCTCCTACTGTTCGTGAGCCAAAAACAGCAATGACAGGACAAACCTCTGGTGGCTATTCTTGCAATGCTTCCAGTAATCCAACTGACAGTTGGAAAATCTTTAACTTTCTTACAACACCATCAACTGACGCTTGGCAAACGAATAATAGTCTTTACGCAACAGATGGATCTTATTCTGGTTCAGCTAACTTGGCAACAGATACGTCGACAAGCGGAACAACACACGATGGTGAATGGGTCAAATTGGAATTGCCAAACGCCAAAAGATTGGCATCATATCGACTCACAAGGCAAGACGGTGGAAATGATGACAGATCTCCGAAAGAGTGGTATGTATACGGTTGGAACGCGTCGTCGGGATGGGTCGAGCTTCATCATGAACTTCGAACAGATTACATCGGAGAGTATGTTTCTGGAAACACCGATACTGGAGGAACAGATTTCACTATTGATGCTAATAAACAGACGGATGGTTACGACACTTTTGCGATTGTCTTTACACAATCTTTTGGTTTTAATAAATTGTTGGTCGCAGAATTGCAGTTTTTTACATTATTAACAGATATTAATTTTAAATTTAATGAATTAGAAAATTTTGAATTTAATATTGACGAATATTCTAATTCACAATACATTATAAATGGTGATTCAATTAACGATGGGAAATCATGCACTAGAGCAACATTATATATACCCACAGATGATTCAAACGGTATGAGTATTAGACTTCATAGAGAAAACGAATCGAATGAATTATCCGGATTGTCTGGTGCAAGTGTATCAATATCTAATCATAATTTATCATTTAATTATTCAAATATTGATAATTCACCATTAAATGCTTTAGGTGCAAATTTCGGCAGCATATCTTCGATTCACGAAGGCACCATGGCCATCGACTTTGCAACTTATGATAATATTACAAATAGTTATATAGTGGGTAGTTTACTCGAAGAACCCAGGGGTGTCGGAGATGAATTTGTGGACACCTATTTGTGTAGAATTAATGAAAATGGTGCATACATTCCATATTCTGGTAAAATTGTCAATACTGGTTTAAATCCAGATTACATAGCATCTGCATCGGCGTCGAATGGCGAAGTCACACATAGCGAACCTACAATAAGTATGAATTCAGATGACGAATACGAAAGCGGTTATTCGTGTGAAGCTTCGAGCGTTTACCCGGAGAACGACTATACATACAACGCTTTTCATTGTTTTGACGGAATTGATACAACTACAACTAATAAATGGGTATGTGGAACTGGGCGCTATACTGGAACCAGTGGTATTTATACAACCAGTAATCCATCCAATTTGGGAGACAACACCACTGGTGGACAAACTGATAATGGTGAATATGTTATTTTGAATATGCCATTGGCAGTGCACTGTGCAGCAGTGAAGCTTCATCGCTTCTCTGCGGATGGTTCAACAATGACTGATGCCCCAAGAGATTGGAAAATATATGGTAGAGAAACCTTAACTGGAGAATGGGATGAGATTTACGCAATAACAGAACAAACAACATATTCTGAAACGGGAAATACATATTATTTGCCAACCCTTACTAAAGCTTATGTATCTTTGTCTCTTGTAGTAATAAGAACAAATGGTGGGACGACTACCGCACTTTCTGAGTTGGAGTTTATAGGAAATTACCCATCTATTCCTCGATATATTACTCAAAATGAATTAAGTAATATTTATAATAATAAACAACTTAGAGGTAGTTGTGTCCTGAATTGGCCCTCGGAAGCGAATGAATATCCTGAAATAGCTCTTACTAGTGATGACTCGTATGGTTACGTGACTACTGCAAGTTCAACTCACGCTGGAAGGGCGCCTTGGCATGCGTTTAACAAAAATCGTGTCGGTCAAGATTATTGGATGTGTACGTCAACAGGTTTGTACTCGTCTGGAGTTTACCAAGGTTCTAGCAGTCTCGGAGATGTATCCGGGGAATGGATTTCATTGGAACTTCCACACTATATAAAACTGACTTCGGTTCACATTACTGCAAGGGATATCGAGGACGACGGGACTACCGTTTGGGATAATCGTGTTAACGCTCCAAAGGATTTTAAAGTTTTGGCATCAAATGACGGTTCTACTTGGTTCGAATTATTAAATAAAACAGATGCAAATATAAATGATGAAACAAATGGCGGAGGTAGTTCGTTTATTCCACACACAATCAACGATTATTACAAGCAATTTGCTTTAGTTGTATCAGCTACTCGTGGCCCCCGCTGTTCAGTAGCCGAAATTAAGTATTTTGGAAAACAACGAGACAGTGGTGACAGTGCCATTACCAGAATGCCAATAATAGATACAATAATAGGGAAACACTATTACTGGGATTCACAAAATTATACCATTATTGGTAATAATAGTCACAATGACGCCGCCGATCCACAAATCGAATGGACAAATGTAGATTATTCATTCCAAACAAGTTCTAATATATATACTGGTGTAAGTTTTACTCTTTCTGGATATTCAACGAAGAGGTCCGTTGGCATAAGTAGTGCTGACCTTTCTAGTAATGGTTTTACGTTAAATAACAGTGATTCCGTGGATTCAGAGGCGTATAATGATAAAGAATTATATTTCTTTCACCAAAACGATAAAATAGCATACTGCGGAGACGACGCGGACATTGTATCGTATGAGTCACAAAGCGATTACGATTTTATTGGTAAAAAACTAAAAATTATAGCAAATGCGGAAGAATCAAAAGTATATTTTTATGTAGACAATGTTCTGAAGCGTGAGTTCACCACTACTCATACTGGAAAATGGTATATTTGTGCTACCATATTTGATGAATCCACTATAGTGTTTAATAGTGATTCTATTATTGATTTTGATTTAAATCATCATATTGACTTAAGTGATGATTTCAATACAAGTGATGCTGGAATAACTGGTAATAATGCTCGTACAATCATGGCTACTATAACCGCTTATGAATCAGATGTCGCGTCGTCGCACCCCTATAAACATGTAAATTTAAGACCTATATGTTTTTATGGTACTGGGCAGCTGGCGCAGGCAGGATATAATGTTCACCTTCGATACAATGGCGACTGGTCTGATTCTGACGACACTGCTGGGGCTGGGTATAAATTATCAGTTCAGGGTTGGTCTAGTAATCCAGAAACTACTAGTTCAGTAGTACAGGAAGGAGTTAGAACTACAATAGCAGTAAGTTATGAAGAAATTGATGGTTCCGGACTAGCTCATCTATTTGTAAAGGACCCGGAAACTGGAGACTGGAGTAAGGAATTGGTTCCTCACACACACAACGGCCAGCAAGCACCCTTAGATACTGGATCTGGTGAAGGTACTGGTTTTATAATAGGGGCAGCCCGGCACACCGAAGCCTTATATTCAAAATTTGAGGGAAAAATACATAATATAAAAGTATTTAATACATGTATTAATGATACTGAAACAATAGCATTAGCAGAGACTGAAGAAGAAAATAGTTGTATATTTAAAGCCGGCGGCGGCTTCGTTGCCGCGTTCGCGCAGCTGCAGGCATCGCAGTCTGAAAAAGTGTTTTGGAATTATAGTAAACATGGTATATTTGAAGAAATGTTAACTAAAAATGATGATTACACACGCGAGAGTGATGGCGGCTCGGGATCAGAAATAGTTTTGGGTCAATATATTGGTAATTTTAGTGGAGGAAATATATTGATGGGAAATCAATCATCAATAACAATTGATTTTATTGAGCCTGGTGACTCCTAGGCCTCGTCGTCAATAACGTCGGCCCAAATTTGATGTATCCAATTTATAATATGTTAAAAATAATAAATTTTTAAGTAATGGAAAAAAAAGATTCAACAGAAACATTAATAAGTGATGATAGTTATGAAGAGAATGTTGCGGTGGCCGACGGTGCCCGACTATTAAAAAGACCAAATCTTGACACAAAATATTTTAAAGTTATAAAAGATGAAGCCGAGGCGTCGCCGACGGCGCGGCCGCGAAGGCCGAGCAGAATAAATGTAAAGATAGAATACAAACCAGAAAAAGAATCTGATGCGACATTGTTGTTAGACCGTCCAAAATCGGATAGATATGGACGTCTTCCAATTAATGATGAAGTCGAAGGCCTCGGGCATCATCCAGGTGATCACCATAGGCAATTTGGACCGGTCCGGAGGGTTGGATACGCTGCTCTTGACCATGGTGTCGAACAGATGGAATTAAAAAAGGATGATTCTGGTAACGTTATAAAAAAAGGATTTGAGACAGTCGATGGCGAGACATTAGTTGCGCTCGAGGATAGACCACAAACGGCTGAAGAAGAAGGACGTAACAGCCCAACAAGATTAATGCATAGCGAACAGTTGCGCGATAGATTAGTTAGACAAAGAAATGAAAAAGCAAAAAAAATGATTCCTTTTGGAGGAAGGCGACGTCGCACGCGGGCGACACGAACGATGAAGAGGAAACGGTTACTGAGAAAAAAAAAGCGCAAAACAAAGCGAAGGCGCTAAGTTAATATGTAATTTTGTTAGAAAGATATTCCTTCCTAACAATAATATCAACTTCGAATAACTGTTTTTTTTCCCAAAAATCACCACCCCAACATTTTAATATCATGTGTGAATTGTCCTCTAAGAATTGATAACAGTTATTAATATTATTTTCCATTAGAAAATCTCGAACACGTGATTCGACATGATTTATTGTAATTCTAGTATAAACTCGTGGTTTAAAGTCTCTTGTTATATTTTGTTGTGCTGCTGCCGTGAATGCTAGCCATTTGATTAATTTCATTACTATTTATTATAAAATTATGTTTAATCAGAAAATGGTGGTTTATCGTAGAAGTCTCTTGGTAATTGATAGTAGCATTTATTTTTTAGTAAATCGTGTTCTTTAGTAGATAATTCGCGTAAATAACATTCTTTTACGTATCCTTCGTGATACCCTTCTAATCCATAATAATATTTGTATTTATGATTTGGTTCTATAGAATCAATAATTATAATTTGTTCTTTATTATCAGTTACATAGATGGCGTGGTCTCCTACTTTGTATTTACTAGTATTATTCATTTTATTACTGAAACTATATTTTATAATGTTATATAAATATATTTAACAAAAAATTGTATAATCTGTTTATGCGTCCTCGCCACCGTTACCATGGCATTACTGATAAAGGTATTTTAAGTTCTGTATCTAATATAATAGTATGTGTATTTGTATTTAACGTGGGATTCATAATAATGCAGACGATTCCTGTATTTGACAATGCAATAATAAAAATATATGAATATTTATTTACAAAAATAAAAGTATAATAGATACAGAAATATAATGGTATCTAGGACTGGGAAAACATTATTTAGAATATATAGAAAACGACCAAACAATCCACAAAGGATGATGGATTTTATTTTTGAAAAAAAAGAATGTGGACCAATGGTTTTAGATGGTCTAATTTATATTAAAAATAATATTGATAAATCCTTGAGTTTTAGAAGAAGTTGTCGAGAAGGTATATGTGGTTCATGTGCTATGAATATAAATGGGAGAAATAACTTAGCGTGTTTAACTCCGATTACTGAAAAAATAGTAATTTATCCACTTCCTCATATGCCAATTATTTGTGATTTAGTCCCAGATATGAAAACATTTTACAAACAATATAAAGAAATAAAACCATGGTTACATAGTTCAAAGAAGTTAGACAAAAATGAAAACTATCAAAGCATAGAAGATAGAAAAAAATTAGATGGTATGTATGAGTGTATTTTATGTGCATGTTGCTCTACGAGCTGTCCTAGTTATTGGTGGAATAGTGAAAATGGATATTTAGGCCCTGCGGTATTAATGCAAGCATTTCGATGGATTTCTGATTCAAGAGATGAAAATACTAATGAACGTTTAAGATATGTTAATGATGCGATGAAGTTATATAGATGTAAAACAATAATGAATTGTTCAAACACCTGCCCTAAAGGTTTAAATCCTGCGCAAGCCATTGGTAGATTAAAAAAAGCTGCTGCAGAGTTGTAGCTCAAGAACGCGAATGTATAAAATCCAAATACCATCGTCCTTCATCATAGTCTTTTAATTGGGATATATCTAAATAAATACCAATATTATCGGTAAATTCTATTAAGTTATTTTTAAATAATGAAAAATCGACTTGTATTTCAATACATGGATTTTGAATAATATGAGTAATTTGTAATATATTAGTCGATTCTATATCTAAGAATATATACATGAGTGGTTGTG
>CEUB01208706.1_pt1 | contig 29777 bp, 18 predicted proteins | sample 356491 | NCBI WGS metagenome assembly CEUB01 (sample SAMEA2623370, study PRJEB7988) | marine metagenome | isolation source: saline water (ENVO:00002010), including | reverse complement strand
TCATCAAATACATATGCAGAATTAGCTTCAGCTATGGGTGTTTCATCCTTACCAACTGGTACTACTATTTCAGACGGTACAGGCGGTACAGTTTCTGGAACAGGTGTTACTTCAGGTGCTACTTCATACTCTCTCTCAGCCAGCACTAATAGTGTAGCCGAAGGTGAAGGCATTACATATACTATAACTGCAAATTCTGCAGCTACAGCCGATACAACATTTACATATAATGTAGCTGGTGATGACAATGGTGGTACAGTTGATAAAGCTGGATCAGGTGATACTGATTCACTATCTTCGACAGTTACATTAGCTTCAGGCGCTACAACAGCGACATTTACTGTTACTGCATCTGCAGATTCAACAGCTGAAGGTTTAGAAGGTATTAAAGTTTCAGTATTTGATTCCAGCAATGTTTTAGTTGGAAGTCATTCTGCTTTAATTTCCAATAATGCTGCTCTTGAGAAGACAGTTACAAACATGACAACACTTATTGATGAAATAAGTGGTGGCGCTGGTACAGATGTTATTGGCGGTACATACGGTTCAGATGGTGCGGCGACTTCAACAAGTTTTGCTCCAGGTGATGTTGTTGATGGTAATGGCGGATCTGATACTTTAAAACTAGCTATTGCTGGTACAGGTACAGGCGCTACATCAATTACTGGTGTTACTATGAGTGATGTAGAACATCTTGAAATTACAAACTTCGAGACATCTGGTAATGCTCAAACACTAGATGCTGCATTATTTTCTGGTGTAGAATCTGTTGGCCTAACTGCTTCAAGTGGAACTGGTGATACATTAATTACAAATCTAGCTAACTTGGTTGATGTTAACTATAAAAATTCAGCTGGTGACCTTAATGTTGGTTTCGCAGCAGTAGTAGTTGCTGGTGCAGCTGATGCTGTTACAGTTAATTTAACCAATAACCTAGCTGGTGGTACTCTTACATTAGCAAGTATTGAAAGTGTTACAGTTAATGCTGGTGCAGTTAAATCAACATTAGCTGCTCTAACAGCGACTAGCGCGACTTCATTAACACTTGCTGGTGCAACAAAAACAACAATTACTGCTGCAATGGGTGGTTCATTAAAAACCATTAATCTAACAGATCAAACAGGCGGTGCAGATATTACTGTTGCAACAACTGCAACTTTAATAGTTACTGGTGGACCTGGTGATGACACAATCAACTTTGATTCATCACTGAACTCACTTGGTGCCGATATTTTTGCTGGTGGTGGCGGAAGAGATACAGTTGAGATTGATGATGCTGATACTCTAACAGCTCTAGCTACTGGAGGCCTTACAGGTATCGAAGTACTTGCTGCAGGTGCAGTAGATTCAACGACATATAATATGGCAAGAATTGTTGGTGCTGACACATTCAGAGTTCTTTCAACTGCTACAGCTGGTGGTACTCAAGTTACAGTTAAAAACTTACCTGCTGATCCAAATATCGAAATTCAAGGTACAGAAGGTGTAGTTGGTACTCTGACTCTTAATACTTCAGATGATACAGCAAATGTAACACTTGCTACAGCAAGTGGTTTAGGCGTAATTATCCCAACTGCTGGTACAATTACTCTAAATGAATTTGAAACAATTAATATTACAAGTGGATTAAGTGCTTCTGATACTGATGATTTAACTTCATCAGCATTAAATAAAGTAACTTTCTCTGGTTATGGACCAATCACAACAAATATTGCTGCTGCTGTATTAACAACAGTTGATGCTTCAGGAATGTATGGTGCGACAACCGGTCTAACTATGGAAGGTAACACAGGTGGTGTTCTTTATCCTCAGACTATAACTGGTTCAAATCTTATCGATACACTGATTGGTGCTGCTGCTGCTGATACTATTAATGGTAATGGCGGTAATGACATTATTAATGGTGGTGCTAGCGTTGACACAATTAATGGTGGTGCTGGTAACGATGTTCTTGATGGAGATGGCGGAGCTGATATTATTTCAGGTGGCGCAGGTAATGATAGATTAACTGTAAATGATGATACAGACTTTATTACTCTTGCTACTCCTGAAGTTTTTGATGGTGGAGACGGTACTGATACTCTAAGAATTTCAGATACTAACGGCACTACAATTGCTAGTACAGATCTTCATGGCCTAAAAAGTGTTGAAGTTATACAAATGACTGGTGAAGCTGCTTTAAGTTTAACATTAGATGATACATTATTTACTAATAATGGTGTTGCTAATCTTACTATACAACAAATTCAATCATCTGGCGCTTATTCAGCTGCCGGTGCTTTAACTGTTGTTGCTTCTTCATTGACATCTGCTAATAGCATTACTGCAAACTTAAACACTGCTGCTAATATTGATGATAGTATTACAGGTGGTGCTGGTGATGATACAGTTACTTATGTAGCAACTACAGTAGCTGCAACTGGTTTAGAAGCTACTGATACATTCACAGGTGGTAAAGGTAATGATACTCTTGCTATCACAATGGATGATTTTGATATAGGTGCTACAAATGCTTATATTACATTAACACTTGTCACAGGAATTGAGACAATCACTTTAGCTAATGGTGGAACAAACTCTGCTTATATTACTCTAACTGATGGTCAATTTGTGACTGCAGCTACTGCAGCAACAAGTGGTAACGGTACAACTGCTGCTATAACAGGTGTAATTGATGGTACAGCCTGGACAGGTTCAGGTGGCATGTTTATAAATGCTGCAGCTGAAGATGATTCAAAACTTACTATTACAGGTGGTGCTGGTGCTGATACTCTTATTGGTGGTGCTAAAGTTAACACAATCGACGGTGGTCTAGGTAACGATACACTAAGTGGTGGTGCTTTATCTGATACACTAAAAGGTGGTGCTGGTGTTGATACATTTAATATGTCTGATGTGTCTGACTTCATTGGTTTAACTGCTGCTGAAACACTAGAAGGTGGTGCAGGTTCTGATATACTTAAATTCTCTGAAAATGCGACTACAACTGTTGCAGCTTCAGATCTACAAGGTATAGATAGTGTTGAGAAAATCCAATTCTATGGAACTGGTGCAAATACAGTAACACTTTCAGATAGCGTTTATACTAACAATGGTACTACAGTTCTTAAAATCTATGACACTAATGCAAACGGTGCTGTAACTGTTGATGCGGCTGGCCTTGCTGCAGCTAACTCAATCCAGTATTACTCAGTTTCTGCTGCTGCAACGACTGATACTATTACTGGTGGTGCAGGTAATGACCTCTTCTACTTCTATGAAGATTCAATTGCTACTGCTGATACGTTAGTTGGTGGTGCTGGTACTGATACGCTTTCAATTAAAGCTGATGGTGGTAACTTAACTGCTGTTACAACTACTAACATGACTAAGTTTGAAGCTATTACACTGACAGATGATGGTATAGCCAGAGCATTACCAATTACATTAACAGCTGGTTTCTTCCAAGGAACTTCAGGTACTGTTAGTGCTGGTACTGTTAAGGGTGTTGTAACATTTAATGGTGCAGCGGAAACTCTAACACCTATGACGATTACAACAGGTATTGGTGCTGATATCATTACAGGTGGTGCTAAAGCCGATACAATTAAATCGGGTACAGGTGCTGATGTTATCGATGGTACTGCTGGTGCAGATATTATTACACTAGGTGCTGGTGCAGATGATGTTAAATATGATAACTCAAGTGCTTCAGGTGCTGTTAGTGACTCAACTGGTACTGCTTACGATACAATTACTGACTACTTATCAGGTACTGATGAATTTAAGTTCACTATTGATTACTCATCTCTTAACTCAGGTGTAACTGTTAATGCTACTGTGTTAACAGCAACTACATCTAAAACACTTGCACAAGATTCATTGTCAGGTAAGAGACTTGAGGTTATTTACAATACAACCGATGAGTTACTCTACATTAACTATAATGAAGATAATCTTATTACAACTTCTGACTGGACAATAAAAGTTAATGCTGGCGCAACAGCTGCTACAACAGTTGCCTCTGCTGACTTTGATTGGACAATCACAGGTACTGCATCTGCAGATACTATTACAACAGGTGCTGGTGATGATATTATTGATGGTGGTTCTGGTGTTGATACAATTAACGGTGGTGACGGTACTAACTCAGTTAGTGATAGTGCCGGTAATGATGTTGTTTATATCTCTAATTCAGGTACTGATACAGTTAATGTTTCTACTGGATCTGATGATGTTAAAATTACATCAAAAAGTGATACTCAGACATTGATCACAATTACTGATACTTCAGGTACTACACATGACTTTACAGTATCTGCAACATCACATGACCAGGTAACTAACTTTGCTACAACTGCTGATGACATCAAAATTACTGGTGCTCTATATACTGCGGTTGCTTCAGGTAAGACAGCTCCTACAACTACACTTCTAGCTGGTTCAGGACAAACTGGTGACCTTGATGCTGGTGGTGTTATCATTGCAAATGCCAATGAGAAAACTGGTAATGCTTATACAACTGACTTTGGTGATGTTTCAGTAATGATTGCAGCTATTAATGCAGTTACTGGTTCTGATGGTGAAGCAAACGAAGAGTATGTAATTGCGATTGGTGACTCAGGAACAGTTTATGGTCTTTATTACTGGAAAGACGTTGATGGCGATGATGATATTAGCTCAGGCGATATCTTTGGTCTATTAGCTACAGTAAGTGGTGCGGTTCTAGTGGCTGCAGATATAGATGCTGCTTCTGGATCATAAGATCTAAATAACGATATAAGAAAAAGGTCGCTTTTAGCGGCCTTTTTTTTGTGCTAAAAATTATTATGCAAAACATAATAAAAAAGGGAATTTTACTTCTTAATCAAAATGAGATTGATAAAGCCTATGATTTATTTATCAACTTATTAGATAAAGATAATACAAATCCTTTTATCTATTCATGTATTGCTACTTGCTTTGAGAAGAAAGATGATTTTGAGAATGCTATAAGTTATTTTAATAAATCAATTACATTAGATCCTGATAACTATCTTTATCATTACCATATTGGAAATATTTATAAAAAAAGATTTAATTTGTTGAATAATTCATCTGACCTTATATCTGCAAATACTAATTATCAAAATTCTCTTAAATTTAAGAATGATTATTTACCTTGTTTGAATAATTATGGAACTACTCTTTTAGAATTAGGTAATTATGATGAAGCTATTAATATATTTACTCAATCAATTACTATTAAAAAAGACAATCCACTAGTTTTAAGTAACTTGGGTAATTGTTATACAAAAAAATCATTATTTCGGGATGCTTTAATTTATCACAGAAAAGCAGTTGAGTTAGAAGATAACCATTTTGGTTTATATTATAATTTAGGCCATACACTCTTATGGCTTAATAAATTTGGTGAAGCTGAAAAGTATCTATTAAAATCTATTGAACTTAATAATAAAAATTATAAAGCCTACTCATTATTAATAAATTTATATTACTTAACTTCAAATATTGATAATGCAATGGTTGCTGCAAAAAATGCTATTAAACTTAATGATAAATATCCTAATACCTATATTCACTTATCCAATTGTCTTATAGCGACAGGAAATAATAAAGAAGCTATTGAAGCATTAGAGACATCTATTAAATTAGATAATACTAATTTTGAAGCATATTATGGTCTTGCACAATTAAATTATGAATTTAGTGATTTTGTATTAGAGTATTTAGAAGCTGCTTTAAGTGATAAGAATTTAAGTCATGATAGTAAAGCTTTTGCTGCTATGGCTTTATGGAACTACTACAACAATAAAAATGAATTTAAGAAAGGAGTTAACTACCTTAAAACTGCTAAATCTTTTTTTGTTAAGAATATGAATATAAATGTAAGTGATGTGATAAAGGTAGAGAAATCTTATTTTAATGAAATTCAATCAAGTTATAAAGATCTGTCTAAAATAAAATTCCTCGATATGGATAAAAATAATAATTTTGTACCTATTTTTATTCTTGGAATGCCTAGATCAGGAACATCATTACTAGAGCAAATGTTATCATCTCATTCTAAAATTCATGGTTTGGGTGAAAAAGGAATATTACAAAATATTGTTGAGGACATTAATTACCCATCTCATTTAGATAATCTTAATAGTACCAATTTAACAATGCTTAGAAACCTTTATATTGATAAGTCTATAAATTTAATACCTAATGATAAGACTATAATAACAGATAAACTTCCTCATAATTTTTTGTATATAGGATTAATTAAACAATTATTACCAGAGTCAAAGATTATTCATATTCAAAGAAGTAAAATGGATAATTGTTTTTCAATTTATTCAAAACTTTTTGTTGGAAAAATGGATTGGCATTATGATTGGTCAAGTACTCTTGAATATTATGACTTTTATGAAAATTTGATGAAATTCTGGGATCAATCCTTTAGTAATCAAATTTATAAAATTAATTATGAAGATTTAATTGATAATAGTGAAGAAGTTTTAAATAATTTATTATCCTTTTGTGATCTTGAATTTGAAAAAAAATGTTTAGATTTTGTAAAAAATAAAAGACCTGTTTTTACTGCAAGCGCATTAGCTGTAAGAGAAAATTTAAATACGAAATCAATTGGTAGATGGAATAACTATAAGGAATATCTAAATGATTGATAATGATGATGATATTAATAAGATATATGAACTTCTTAGTTCTGGTAATTTAAAAGATGCGGAAATGTTAATCAATAATTTATCGAAGTTAAATTCCGAAGATATAGAATTATTAAATCTTAAAGGAGAGCTTTTTAGAAAATTAGGAAAACATATAGAAGCAAAAGATATCTTTATAAAAGTTAAAGAACTATCATCGCCTAATATACCAATTCAAGTATTTTTAAACTTAGCAGATACTCATATTGCCCTTAAAGAGTATGATGATGCAGAATTTATTTATAATAATATAATTACTATGAATCCAAATAATATCGCTACTTTGAATGGTTTAGGAAGAGTTTTAGTCAACAAAATGATGTATCAGCAAGCTCTTAGCCAATTTAATAAAGCTTACGCTCTAGATGAAAGTAATCATCAAATCCTATTTAATATTGCTTATTGTCTTAAATTTGTTGGAGAACATAATGAGTCAATTGATGTTTTTAAGAAATATCTTAATACATTAAATTTAAATGAAATTGATCCAGAACACCTTGCTTCAATATATTTAGAAATTGGTATTAATTATCTAGCAATAGAAGAATATGATGATGCTTTACATTATATTACACAATCAAAAGATATTAACCCTAATAACCCTCATACATTGAGCAATTTAGGCCTAGTTTATGCTAAAACAGATAGATTAGATGAGGCTGAATTACTGTTTGTTGATACATATAACCTCGATAAAACTACTGATATATTTGCATATAATTATTGCCACATTCTTTTGGCTAAAGGAAAAGATAATGAGGCCAAGGAAATCATAGAAAGATTTATTTCTGAAAACCCAAAATCATACAGAATGGTTAGACTCATTGAAAAAATTAAATTCAAGAAAAGTGATAATATGTTTAATTGGGTTAAGGATATTCATAATAATTCCGAAACTCCCTTAAAAGTCAAAATCGAATCTGGTTTTGGTATGTTCTCTATATTGGATAAAGAAAAAGAGTATAAACAAGCCTTTGAATATCTATTTGAAGCTAATAATTTGTATAATGAGATGCAAGGTTACTCATATGAGAGAATTTTGAAATTTCATGAATATAGTAAATCAATCCGATATGATGATAATACTCATATTTCAGATCAAAAAAATTATCCAACGCCAATATTTATTGTTGGTATGCCAAGATCAGGAACAACTTTAACAGAACAAATCTTAGATAGTCACAGTTTAGCATATGGAGCTGGCGAGTTAAGAGTTATAGAAGAAATTGCTAAGAAATATGAAATTAGTAACTATAGTCAAAAAGACTTGTTAGTTAATAAAGAAACTCTTAAGAACTTTCAAGAAGACTATTTTGAAGAAATTAAACCATTAAATATTGATAATAAACCATATTTTGTCGATAAAATGCCGGGTAATTATTTATTTGTATCTTTAATAAAAGCAGCTTTGCCCTGGTCAAAAATTATTCATTGTAAAAGAAATCCAATGGATACATGTTTATCAATTTATACTAAAAAATTTGTTGCTGATTTTCATGCATTTTATTCATTAGATGGACTAGCTCTAAGTTATATTAGCTATAATGACTTGATGCATCATTGGTATAATGAATTCGCAGAAAATACAATATTTGATGTAACATATGAAAAATTATTAGATAATCCTGAAGAAAAGGTTAGGGGCCTTCTTTCTTATTTAGGTCTAGAATATGAAGGTAAATGTCTTGAATTCTATAAAAATGAGAGATTCGTAAAAACTGCAAGCAGTGTTCAAGTAAGGAAAAAACTATATAATTCATCTGTAGATAGATGGAAAAATTATAAAAACGAATTAGATCCTCTTTATCAGAAATTAAAGGAAGCTAAAATATTAAATTGATTTTATTCGCTAAAAGCTTCCTGTCTAAGCTTTTTTACAGGATTCAATAAATAAGAAATAACACTTTGTTTATTCCCTATAATAGATACTGTTGATTGCATTCCTGATTGGATGATTACTTTATCACTTTCCGCTAATTTATTGTCTTTAACTTTTATTCTTGCAGTGTAATAAACTGTATTTGTTTCTTCTTGATAGGTAGTCATAGCGGCAATTTTTTCAACTTCTCCATCGAACATACCATAAATAGCGCTATCAAAAGCTGAAAATGCTATTTTAGCTTTCTGCCCAATCTTTACTTTTGCAATATCCTTTGGCTGTACTTGCGCCTCAACTATAAGAGCTTGATCTGTAGGTACTATTTCAGCTAAAAGTTCGCCAATTCCTACAACTTGCCCAATTGTTGCGACATTAACTGTGCTAATCTTTCCATCTACTGGTGATTTTACTTGATTGCTGTTGTATTTTTTTTCAAAATCAATAAATCTTCTTTTAGCTTCTGCTAATAATAATCTTTCATTAATAATAGTCATTTCTGCTTCTGATCCTGAAGCTAAAAGTTCTTCAAATATTTTTACTTTTCTTTCTCTTGATGCTACTTCTTCTTTTGTCGTTTCATAATTTACAAGACTCTGGTCCCTATCAATCTCAAAAAGAATATCACCAGCTTTTACATCATCACTTAGTTTAACTAATATTGTATCAATAACTCCACCATAGGTACTTTGTACTAGTTGTATCTTTGATGCTGGTATAACCGTTCCATTGGCCCTAACCACTTGATCAGTTTTTGCTATTATACTCCATAAAAAAAGAATAACTACAGTAGCAATAATTATATTTAAAAGAATATAAGATCTTTTAAATCCTCTAAATTGTCCAATAGAGTTAAGTTTTTCCTGATTTTCTATAGTTAAAAGATATTTTGCAATAGATTCACCTAAAGCATTGATTGAATTGAATAATCTCAAAAATAATGATGTTAAGCCTTGGAAGGGGTTATTATTTATTTTATCTTCATTTCCCTCTTTTCTTTTAGAAAAATTCTTCATTTTAAATATCTGTTTTACTCTTTTGAAAAAATTTTTCATTTTAAATCTCTGTTTTATTTATATTAGCTAAGAAATTTTCTTTAGGTAGATCATTTACTACTTTACCATCAACAATAGCTATTACTCTATCTACGAGTGATAAGTCTTGTGCATTATGTGTGGCAATTAATAGAGTAAGATCATTATAACCATCTTTTAAATTTTGAATAAATTGTGTCATTGATGCCCCATCCATTGAACTAGTTGGTTCATCCAAAATAAGAATCTTAGGCTTTTTTATTAATGCTCGCGCTAATGCGATACTTTTCTTTTGACCGCCGGATAAGTTTCTTCCGCCTTCATCTAAAACATAATTATACCCGCCTGGTAATGAACCAATAAAATTATGAATTCCAACTGTTTCACAAACATTTTCTATATCCTCTTCACTTGAATTATCAGACCCCATACCAATATTCTCGTATATAGTCCCTGTAAATAATTGAATTGTTTGTGGGCTATATCCAATGTTATTTCTCATAACCTCTGGACTAATTGAATTAATATCATATCCGTCGATAGAGATAACATTATGTCCAACATTGTTGAATCCCACTATACATTTTAATAAACTCGATTTACCCGACCCTAAAGATCCAACTAAGGCTATTTTCTCTTTTGAATTAATTTGAATATTTATATCTTTTAATATTTTTCGATCTGAAACTGCCCAGTCTAAATTTTTTATAGTAATTGCTCCTTCTCTAATTGAGCCCTTATGTTCAAATGTTTCGAATTTTTCATCTTGAGCATCCTTAGACATCAATTCATCAATTCTTTTATAACCAACCATTGCAGAATTAAATCTTGTCAATAAAGCGCCTATTTGACCTAATGGAGCTAACGCTCGTCCAGAAAGAATAACACAAGCTATAAGCGCCCCCATAGATAACTCTGCTGCCGCTATTAGAAAAACTCCATAAAATATCATAAATGTTTGACTAAGTTGCATACCTGATTGTGAAAAAGTTACTGCAATATTGCCTATCGTTCTTGAAATAATACTTGCTTTATTAACCTCTCCTACTGATTTATGCCATTTATTTTTTAAATATTTACCTCCAGAAACAGTTTTAACAGTTTCAATATTTCCTAGTAATTCTAGCAGTACCCCTAACTTTCCTTGAGAGGCATTAAGATTTTTTTCAGCATAACCCTTTAGTAGAGGATGAACAGTTGCTGCTACAATAATAACTAAAGGTATAATTAAAGTGGGAACAAGAGCTACCATTCCCCCTATAGCCCACAAAACTCCAACAAAAACTATCATAAAGGGAAAATCTACTAAGGTAACCATTGTCGCTGATCCAAAGAAATCTCTAACACCATCAAATTCTTTTACAGATGCTGCCAATTTACTTGGTGAATTACCTAAGTTATCAACATCATGGGATACAAATTTTGTAAATAATCTTTCTGCAAGGTCATCATCTAAGAGGCTACCGCCTACATCAATGAAATATCCACGAATCATTTTTGTGATAAAATCAAAGATTATCACAAGAAAAACACCAGCTGTTAAAGCTATTAGTGAGCTTACAGCATTATTCGGAACCACTTTGTCATAAACAGTCATAATGTAGAAAGCGCTTGCTAACGCAAAAAGATTTATAAATAAAGAAGCTATTAAAACTTGATAATAAATACTTCGATATTTATATACACTTCCCCAAAACCAATGAGATTCTTTTTTTTCATTATCCATTATAAATCCATTTTAAAACGACTAAGTAAGGTGCTGTTGATATGACTTAACTGAAGGTCATCTATATATAATTGAATTTCATTATTAAGTAATCTTTGGGTGTTAGATACATCTTGAAGAATAATTTCAGATAAATTTATTCCGCTAAACTCACTAAGACTCATTCTGTTAATTATTATTTCTTTTTGCTGTCTAGTATTTTCGACAGTACTTCTAATATCATTTATAGATTCTAAAATAGACTTTAGCCTGTTTTCTATTTCTGATCTTACAATTAAATGATCTCTTATCTCGCTATCAAATTCCCATTTAGATTCTTCAGCCTTTGATTTTGCAGAATTAATTTTACTTCCTCTTCCAAAATTAAAGATAGGCAAGGTAAAAGTTAAACCTCCTCTAATATCATTTTCATTAAAATCTTCATCAAAATCATATTGTATATATCTGAAATTAAGTCCGATTTTCGGCCTATACTCGGCTCTTGTCAGGTCAATATTATTTTTCTTCTGCTTATATGTAATTTCAGAAATTAGAACATCATATGAATTTCTTTCATTGTAGCTCCTGGAAATATTACCTTCTAAGTCTGTAAAATTTTCTAATTTAAGATTTGGAATTAAGTAATTATCCAATTTAGTATTAAAAAATCTTTCAAATGTTTCTTTTGATCTTGATAATTGCGCATTAATTTCTGCTTGTGATATTAAAAGTTGATTTAAACGAATTTGCACTAATGCTTTTTCAGTTATATTTGAAAAGCCTGCTTTAATTCTGCTTTCAATATTAGAAAGAATTTTTTTAATCTCGTTAATGCTGTTATCTATTTTTTCTTGTAAAATAAAATATTTCAAAAGATCTAAGAATATTTGATTTGCTCTAATTGTTAATTCAGAAGCTTGTTTTTGTAATTGAAGAGTTCCTATCTGTTTTTGTTTGATGGCGTTATCAACTCTTTTATTGATAGTACCGCCAAGATATATTGGCTGTGTAAGTTCTAAAATAAAATCTGTTGCGTCATCTTGCCTTTTTCTTATTGAGGAAAAATCGTCAATTTTTCTATCTATTATTCTATCATTTCTAACGGAAGAGCTTAAAGATGGTAATCTTTGAAATCTTTCATATCTTAAATCAAAATTATAAGCAGACTGTCTGGCAATTAAAGATCTATAATCTGGTTGTTCAATAACTGCTATTCGAATCATATCAACATAATCTTCATAAGTGATAGGGGATCCAACAACATTATAATTATTAAAATCAACAGTTTGACTAATAATTTTGCTATTAAAAAAAATAGTAGACAAAATTAAAAATATTATACTAGTCAATATTTTCATAATTATTCACCCAATTAAATAAATTTTATTTCTATATAATTGTTAAGTTTTAAAATTTACTTTTTACTTTTTTTTCGGTTTTTCTTCTTTTTTTCCATTAGATTCAGTATCTTGCGTATCTGCTATTTGGTCTTTTAACTTACTTTCAAGATCTTTTGCAGCATTGACTAAACCATCAAGAATTGGACCTACTAAATTTGCTGGAATATGAATTTCACCTGAATTTACTTGCTCACCACTTGGCTGAACTTTTAAGGTTTCTATTCTCAGTATACCGTTTACTAGAGTTACTGCTCCTAAATTTTCAACTAACATATTTATCTCCTTTTTTTATAATAATAGGGTTTATATGGGGTATCTATAGCATATTTCAAGTGTATTGAATTTATAAATTAGAATTACCTTATAATTAGAATAAAAATGCTTATATTTATAAAAGAAATATTTTAAAGGTTGGTTAATGGAAGTAGAAACTAATATTAAGCTTATTGAAGAAGAATTTAAAAACGGCAATTACATCAAATGTCAAAGTGATATTTATAAACTTCTTGAAGTTACAAAAAATAATAGGAGATTAAGGAATTTATTATCTCTAACATATTTCCAACTTGGAAAAACCGAAGAAGCAATTGAAATTTTAACTGATATTGTAGAAGAAGATCCATTATTTTATGAAGGATTAGTAAATTTAGGCTTTTTTAAACATCGTTTAGAAGAATTTAGCCAGGCTGAAGATTATTTTATTAAAGCCTTGGCATGTAATGATGAAAAAATTGAGGCTAAAACAGGACTTTGTTATGTATTACTTGCAACTAATAAGGACGGAAAAAGAGACGCAGAAATTGAAAAGATGATTTTAGATGTATTACAAAAAGAGCCACTTAATATTCCATTTAGACAAATTGCCGGAAGATTCTATAAATATAAAGGTCATTGGGAGGTAGCAATTAAATTTCTTGAAAGAGTTTTAACCGATGAGCTTATATATGATTTATTTGAATGTATTTATGAAGTTGATAATCAAAAAGAGTTATTAGAATTTATTAAGTTTTGCAATAATAACTATAAATGTGATCAAAGAATGGCAGAATTAACAGATTTTGCTTGTGATCAAAACGAAATACTGAATTCATATGATTTTTGTCCACAATCCCTAAATTATATTAAGAATTATAAAATTTTTGAGAACTCCAGTAATAATTCTATTCTATTTTCAGGTCATAAAAAATTAAATGACAGTAAAGGAATAATTATTTTTGATAATTTTCAGTATTCTTCAACTAATTATGATAATGAAATATCTCAAAAAAAAGATGAAGTGGATATAAATAAAATTTTAGAGAGTTATTTGGTAAAATATATTAATGAAAATTCAGAGAAGGAAATTGATATAATAGATAAATGGCCAAATACTTGTGAAGTACGATTGAAAAAAATGCAATCCGATAATATTTTTAAGAAAGATTATAAAGCTTTGCTTAGTGGATTTTTTTTAGATCCAAAAGCAGAAAAGAGCAAATTGAATATACAATTTGATTATTTAATTGAAGGTTTAACAAATAAAAGAAAGAAAGTTAGGAATAAGAAATTTAAATTGAATAATAATAATTTAATAATTTATCCTTCTTTTATAAATTTTAATATTTTAAACAAAGATGATAATTTTGATTTATATCAAATCAATATCTTTAAAAAAGATTGAGTATAATTTTTAATGAATAATACCCAAACATATGATGAGCTAAATATCCAAATAGAAGAGAAACTAAATCTGAAGGATTTTAAAGGCGCTTTAGAGGTTTGTCACCAAGGACAAGAAAAATTTCCTGATAAATTTGATTTTGAATTCATTGCGGGCGTATGTCATAAAAATTTACAGGATTTTAATGATGCTAAAATTTCTTTTAGAAATGCGATAGAATTAAATGATGCTTTTTTTCCTTCATATGACTTATTAACTGATATTTTAACAAATCAGGCTCAAACTGAAGATACTTTTTATGCATACGAAGCAATAAACCTACTTGAAAAAGCGAACGAGCTTGAACCTAATAATCTAGAAATAATTTATAAATTAGCATTGATGAAATTAGATTTAGCTTATTATTCAGAATCAATTAAATTATTGAAACATTTAAATGAATTAGATCCTAATGAATTTCTTTATGTAAGTAAATTAGCGCAAGCTTATTCTAGATCTGGCCAAGCAGATAAAGCGATTGAATTAATTAATAAATATCACGAGCACAATCCTGAACGTTTAGAATTATTATCTCAATTAGGGGTTGCTATGCATAGTAAGGAAAATTTTGAAGAGGCTCGCAAAATCTATAAAGATCTATTATCTCGCTCTAGTTTGGACGATGCTAATGAATTTAGATTTGCAGTTGTTAATAATTATTGTGAATCATTAAGAATGGAGTCTGATAAAAAATATTATGAAGAATACCTTTCCATGGTAGAGGAAAATCTATTATTTTTTCCAAATAGCGATGTTATGCAAAAACACTTCTTAACTGCAAATATTTTGTGTGAAAATACTGAAGTTTTCAAGAAAGAAGATGAGTTTTTAAATTCTTTGTATCCTTTGGACAGAGAAGTAGCAATGATGAATCTTTTTTTAAGTGATCATCATGATGAAATAGATATTTCAGAATTTTGTCCAAATACATTTGATTGTTTAAAAACCTATAATTTAAAAAATTTCAATAAAAACCATGATGAATTATTGGAAAAGGCATTAAGTTCAATTAGAAACCAAAAACTTGTTTATGATCAACCTTTTAAGACAGATGTAAATGCTTCCAGAACAGAAAAAGATTTATCGAGGGTAGGAGACGAGGCTATTGATAATATTATTGATCTTGTTAAGAGCATATCGCTTGATTATGAAAGAGACATAAAATCAAAAAAAAATGGATATTATGCCGAAAAATGGCCAGAAAAAATTGATATTAAATCTTGGTCAATGATTGCAGGTAAAGATGCTTATCATATTAAGCACAATCATTGTGAAGCTTGGTTTAGCGCTGTATTATATTTGAAAGTACCTAAGAATTTATCTGATAACCAGGGTTCAATAGTTTTTACTTCTTCTGGTCTTAATTTTCCTAGCTCAAATAAAACAAAAGAAATAATTGTAAATCCAAAGGAGGGTGATGTAGTTTTTTTTCCAGCTCACCTAACTCATTATACAAAACCTTTTGAGGATAGCTTAGAAAGAGTTTGTATGCCTTTTAATTTTTGTCCAGTACGGATTACTGATTAGTTTTAAAAAATATTTATCCATCCAGTAACTATATATTTTTGTCCTTTTATAACCTCCAATCCTGCATGAGCATGAGTCCATTCTGAAGGCCAAATTAAGATTTCTCCTTTCTTAGGTTGAAATTTTTGATCAAAATATTCAAAATGAGTTTCACCACCATGCTCTAAATCGTTTAAATAACACATCCAAGCGAAAAGTCTATGATTGGTATTTATGTCTGACCTTTCACAATGTAACTTTGCAAAATGGCCACCTTGGTTATACTTTTGTACATTAAATGTAGGAATCTTAACATTTTTAAAATTTTTCAAAATTCTATATTTTTGTACATAATTTTTATAGATAAGCTCCAATTCATTTAAAAATATTTTAAAAATAGTAAATTCTTCTTTATCAAAATCAATAGGATCAATACTGAGGTCCATAGAATTTTTTACAGAGAGATCAAAACGCTCACCAACAATTCCTTGGGTATGTATATCTTTTCTTTTTTCAAAAAAATTAATAATTTCATCGCAAATAGTTAAATCTTTTATCATCGATGATCCAATAAAATTAGAAAAGTTAAAATCTTGATTAATATCTGCCTCTAATTCCTCAAAAATACTGCTATCAAATGAATAGTAACCTGTATTTTTATACTTTAATTCTAACCCCTTTTTAGTATAGCCAAGTCTAATATATAAATTTGAAAGTCCGTCTAATAATCCCCTGTTGTTCGGTTCTAATTCTAATCCTTTTTTATATATCCTTTCAGCATCATTAAATTTATCCAGATCAGTTAATATTTTTGCATATATAGGGTAAATTTTAATAAAATTAGGATTTAAGTTCATTGAAATATCTATATATTTTAATGAATTACTAAGATCATTTTTTAATAAATATGTTAATGCAAGATTATAATTTGCTAAAAAATTCTTTTTATCTAAATCAAGAATTTTAATAAAAATTGGAATTGCCTTATCGTAATGAAGGCTTTCTTTATAAGCTAAACCAAGATTATTTAAGGCATTTATATAAATTGTATCAATTTTTATTGCATTTTTTAAAAATTTAATTGCCTGATCATAATTCTTTAAATCTAAGTAGAGAGATCCTATTTCAAATAAAAGATTTTTATCCTCTGGGAACTTTTTAAGACCCTTTGTGTAGCATTCTAAAGAGTCATCATATTTATTTAGAGCAGCAAGAGATTTTGATTTTATAATATACAATAAGACATTATCAGTTGTTTTACTTAATACTTTATCAACCTCTGCAATAGCAGTTTTAAAATTACCTTCATTAAATAGTTTTACTAATTTATCCATTTACTTCCATGGTGGGCGCGGCTGGGATTGAACCAGCGACCCCTACGATGTCACCGTAGTGCTCTCCCACTGAGCTACGCGCCCAATACCTCTAAAAACTTGTAATAATATTCCTATCAATATTTATGATAATTTGCTATTTTTTATTCATTAGAAATGTTGATTAACTTAAATCGTTTAAAATATTTAAATAAAAAGAAAACAATATATTTAATGGGGGAAGATAATGTTAATTTTCCCATTTTAATAACAAATCCCCATTCAGGTAGAGATTATTCTTATTTTACAAAAAAGAATAAACATAACTTACTTAATTTAAGAAAAATGGAAGACTCATACATAGACCTTTTATTAAGCGGTTTAGAAGATAATGAATTAAGAATCTTAGCTTCAAACACTCCTAGAACATTAATAGACCTAAATAGACATCATAATGAAATTGATAAAGAATTATTTTTTAATTGCCCATTAGAAAATATTAAAAGAACAAAAAATGTAGATTCTGGTTATGGATTATTTTTTAGTCGAATGAATAACCAAGATTCTATTTATGATACCAAATTAGATTGGAACGAGTTAAGTAAAAGAATTTCTGATGAATATATTGTTTTTCATCAAGAAATTAGAAATATTTATCAACAAGGTTTAAGAAATTTTAATGAATTTTATTTATTGGATTTCCATTCAATGCCATCATATATGGAGGGATATAATTTTTCTATACCAGAAATATGTATAGGAGATAATATTGGAAAATCTTCTTCTATAGAATTTAAAAATTTTTTGATAAATAAATTTAAAAGTGAAGGTTTTATTGTTGGAGAAAATAAACCATTTTCTGGAGGCTTTATTACTAAAAATTATGGTTCGCCAAATAATAAGGTGAATGCTTTACAGATTGAAATAAGAAAAGATACTTATTTAAATGAGAATAATTTAAGTCTTAATAGGAATTTTTTTGAGTTGAAAAATAAGATTGAAAAAATATTAGAAGAAGTTAAAGAATTTAAAGTTATGGATAATATAATTAAAAGGAAACTAAGTATTGTATAAGCTATGATATTTTCCAATGATACCAATAATTAAAGCTTATATCTTTCAAATTTAAGGTCAAAGATAAATATGAAAATACATTCTTTAACAGTAAGTTCTGAAATGCGAGTTTTAGAATATGATTTAAAAGTTCTGAGAAACTTTGAAAAAATTAATAGTCAATTGGAGAAAGATATATTATTGGCTGGAGATGAACAAAACAATAAAACAAATGTTAAAGCTCAAATGACTTCATGGCAGATGGCCAATCGCTATAAAAGTTTTCAAGACCTTCTCAAAATTTTAATTATTAATATTTTACCAAATTATGAAAATTTCGATATTGTATCTGGAGGTAAAGCAAAATTAGTTGCTACAGGCATGTGGGGTGCTGTTTATAGAGAGGGTAGTCACACTATTGAACATAATCATATAGGTTCACAATATTCCTTTGTTTACTATGTTAAGGCAAATATAAACTCTTCTCCAATAATCTTTACTTCACCAGGTAGTCTGGAAATAATTCCAAAAACTGGAATGGTTTTGTTATGGGATAGTCGTTATAAACATATGGTACCAAAACAAAATAATGATGATCCTAGAATAATTGTTGCAGGAAATCTTAATTGGCAATTACCTGAAAAGAATACTTATGTCTAAAAGAGATTTATTTAAAGATAAATTGGCTCATTCAATGGATCTGAATGCTGCAGGAAAATTCTCTGAAGCCTCATTAATTCTCGAAGAATATATTAAAGAGGAGCCTAAAGATTATGTAGCTCTGGTAAATTTAGCTTCAAATTATAGGTGGTTAGGAAAGACAGATAAAGCTTTGAATTTGCTAAAGGAATCTATATTAGTTAACCCTAAAGGTGCTGCAGCATATAATAATATAGGAAACATTTTAAACCAATTGGGGAAACTTGAAGAATCTGAAGAAGAATATAAAAAGGCTTTGGAATTAGATCCAAATATTGATCATATTCACGAAAATCTTGGTGGAGTTTTATATAAGCTAGGAAAATTTTCTGAATCAATTTCTATATATCGATTATCAAAGAGAAATAATGAAGCTGAAATATTACAATGTCTTTTAGCTCTAGATAGAATTGATGAATTTTGGAGAGAAATAGAGCAGTTATCTAAGAATAAACCTCAAATTAAAGTAGCTGCAATCAGCTCTTATGTTTCTGAAAAATTATCAATTGAGGATATTTATCCTTTCTGTAGAAATCCTTTAGATAAGATATTGGTTTCAAAATTTAATTTTTTTGATCAAGAATTACTAGAAACATTAAAAAGAGTAAAAATAGCCTCTGAAAACAGTAATTTAGATGATACATATCAGTCCTTGTTAAAAAATGGAAAACAAACATCCGGAAATTTTTTTCAAACTTTAGATAAAAATCTTGGTTCTGCATTTTATCAATATGTTAGTGAAATTGCACATTCATATAAAGAAACATTTAAAAATAGTAATGATGCACTAATAAATGATTGGCCAAAAAATCATTATTTATATGGTTGGTTTATTAAAATGAAAAAACAAGGTTACTTAGATTATCATAATCATGATAATGCTTGGGTAAGCGGTTCAGTATATTTCCAAATACCTGAAGATATTAGTGAAGATCAAGCAGCAATTAAATTTACTTGTGATTATAAAAACTATCCTAAAATAAATGATAAAAATCTTACCGAAAGAATTATTAAAGTAAAAACGGGAGATTTTGTAGTTTTTCCTTCATCACTTTATCATTCCACTATTCCTTTTGAATCTAGCTCTCGGAGAATATGTTTTGCATTTGATTTAAGACCACATTCAGACTTGAAAGTATAATTATGGAAGAAGAAATAAATAAATATATAAATAAACTTGCTGAAAAATTTAAGAATGGCAATTATAAAGAAGTTGAAGAAGAGTCAAATATCCTAAAATCTAAGATAAAGGATGAGCCATTTTTCTCAAATATTTATGCTTTATCTTTATCTCTTCAAGGAAAAAAAGATGATGCCATAAAGGTATTTCAAGATAATATTTCAAAATTTCCAAATTATGTACTTTCATATTTTAATCTAGGTAAAATTTTTTATGAAAATAATGATTATTCAAGATCAATTGTTTATCTAAACCAGGCTATCGAAGTTCAACCAGATTTTGCAGACTCATATGGGTATTTATCTGAAATATATATTTCAAAAGAACAATTCAAAGATGCTGAGAGTATTAATTTAAAATGTATAGAAAAAAGCCCTGATAAAGCAGTTGGTTTTCTTGGGTTAGGCAAAACTAAATTTTTTGATAAAGATTATACAGAATCAATTAATTTTATCGATAAAGCTTTAAAAATTGAAGACAATAATTTTTACGCCTTAATGATAAAGGGCGTATGTTGCCACTCCTTAGGTAAGTATGAAGAAGCAATTACAGCCTATAAGAAAAGTATAAATATAAATCCAAAATTTCCTGATGCATTAAATAATTATGGCGTTACCTTGTCTAAGGTAGGAAGAAGTGAAGAAGCGATTGAAGCTTTTAAAAAATCAATATCTTTTAATAATCAATTTCCTGAAGCATATAGAAATTTAGCTAAAGAATATGCACTAACCGAAAATCCAAAAATAAACTTTAATTTAAATTATGAAAAATTTGATAAAGCATTGGTGATAGTTAATAAGGCATTAGAATTAAAACCTAATTATGTAGATGCACTTAGAACAAAATCATTAATATTACTGAAACTTAACAATTATAACGAGGCCATTAATGTTCAGGAAAAATTAATAGAATTAAGTTCCAATAATGAAGTTGATTATACTAATTTAGGAGTATTGTACCAAAATCTTGGTAAAATTGATCAGGCTAAAAAATGTTTTGATAAGGCTATTGAAATAAATCCCTTATATACTCCTAGCTCTAGATATATTTCTAGGATTAAATCCTATAACAAGAAAGACGAGCATATCTCTTTAATGGAAGAATTACTATCGTCATCAAAATTAGAATTAGAAATGAAAATAGATTTATACTTTGCTCTATTTAAGGCATATGATGATATTGGAAATCATGATAAAGCCTTAAAATATCTTAATCTTGGAAATACTGCTGCTGATAAAGTAAATAAATATAATCCAGATATAACTTTAAATATTAATAAACAAACAATTAAAACATTTAATAAAAAATACATTAATTCAATTCGAGATCCCGGTTTAAAATCTTCAGATTTAATTTTTATTATTGGAATGCCGCGTTCAGGCACTACATTAGTTGAGCAAATATTGTCTTCCCATTCACAAATTCAAGGAGGAGGTGAGTTGGATTTTTTTGAGAATAGTATGAGAAAAAATTTTGGCGACATGAATATGATTGATATTATTAAAAGTTTTCCAAATAAAGGAGGCAATATCTTTTCAGATATAGGAAAAGAATATTTAGAAAAAATTAATAAAATAAGAAAGAATAATAATTATATTACCGATAAAATGCCTATGAATTTTAAATATGTTGGTATTATTAATTTAACTTTTCCAGATGCTAAGATTATTCATTGTCTTAGAGACCCACTTGATACATGCCTATCTAATTATAAGAATTTATTTAACGCATCTTCAATGGGGTATACAAATAATGTTAGAAATTTAGTTAATTATTTCAAGAGTTATCGAGAAATAATGAATCATTGGGGTAAGGTAATAAATAAAGATATGCATAATATTTATTATGAAGATTTAATTAATGATCAAAAAAGAAGTACTGAAATATTATTAAAATATTGTAATGTTAGATGGGAAGAGGGCTGCATAGATTTTTATAAAACAAAAAGGGTAGTGGATACAGCAAGTTCTTATCAAGTAAGGCAAAAGGTTAATGATAAATCTATTGGGTTATGGAAAAAATATGATGATTTATTTAATGAATATAAAGATGAATTATTAAATATTTAAAAGATTAAATTAAATGAAACAAAAAAAAGAAAGAATAGAAGAAATAGTTAATCTTTATGAACAAAAAAATTTCTTACAACTAAATAATGTCTGTAAAAATTTTGTGGAAGATTTTCCTGATAATCCACTAGGATGGAATTTATATGCTTTAAGTTTCAAATATACTGGAAACATAGAAATGGCTATGAAAATATATGAAAAACTGATTTCAGAAAACCCTCAAACTCCTACATTAATGACTAATTTAGCTAATATATATAGTGATATTGGAAGACAAATCGATGCAGAAAAACTCTATAAGCAAGCTATAAAGCTAGATTCTAAATCTATTAATGCAAGAAATGGACTTGGAATGGTTTATCAAATATTAGGTAAGTTGGAAGAATCTATAAAATGTTTTAGAGCAATTTTGGATTTTGATAAAAATAATAATTATGCAAATTTTAATCTTGCAGAAAGTTATAGAAAAATAGGAAAATATGATGAGGCGATAGCTTGTTATTCCAAAACAGAAAACCCTTTAAGTAAATCTCATATGCTTGAATGTGTATATAGAGTCAAAGATAAAAAAACTTTTTCTAATCAACTTAAATTATTAAATAATGATGATGAATTACTAACTCCTCTAATGAGTTGCATTATATCTCATGCTTCAATCAGATACGATGAATGTTTTGTTAATCCATTTTGTCGAGATCCTTTTGATTATATAAAAGTAAATGATATTACCAAAAATAATTATTATGATACCAATGTAATTAATGAGATTATTAATATTCAAAAAACAGAGTCTATTGATGATAAGCCCCAGCCATTACTGAATGGCGGAAAGCAGACCTCTGGCAATCTCTTTAAAATAAAAAATGATAATATTAAGAAGGTTGAAATGTTAATAATGGAAGAAATTGAATCTTATAAAGAATCTTTCAAAAATTCTGGCCAAGGATTTATTTTAAATTGGCCAAATAATTATGAATTACTTGGCTGGATAGTAGATATTAAAAAAGGAGGAAATTTAAAGCCACATATGCATAAACAAGGATGGTTAAGTGGGTCTATGTACTTGAAGGTTGAAAAGGATGAAGCTGATGGAGGAGACCTTTTATTTACTCTAGATGGAGCAGGATATCCAAATAATGGAAAAAAATTTGAAACCAAAGAAATTAATGTTAAAGAAAATAAAATGATATTATTTCCATCTTCTTTATTTCATTTTACTACACCGTTTGAAGGAAAAGAAAATCGCGTAACTTTAGCTTTTGATATTAATCCTATAAATTAATCATAAATTCATCGAATTGTTTCCACAATTTTTTTCGATAAATATCTTTTTCCATTAATATTTCGTGTTTACAATTTTTGAAATTTATGATTTTAGAATTTTTCATTTTTCTTGTTGTTTCTTCAATTCTATTTGGATCAACAACCTTATCCTTTAAACTATTAAATATTAAAGTTTTGGTTTCAAAAGTTTTTAATAATTTATCATTTTTTAATTCTTTTAATCTAACTTTTACTGCCTTAGCCCAAGCATTTGTAATTCCCCATAATCTTATTTGTGGATATTGTCTGACTAATTTTAAAGTTCTTGTATAACGGTTAAGATCACTAGTAAGGTCATTTTCTTCAAATGGAGTTTCATTGCCCATATTGGGATTAGACAAGATGAGATAATCTTCTTTTTTAGTAAAAGGAAACGAGATTAATGAAATTAATGATAATAACTTTTCATATTTAAAGCCTAACATGGGAGCTGACAATATAAGCGCATCAAAATCATTATCGTGATTTTTTAAAGAGGACAACATTAAGCATCCTCCCATAGAATGTCCAAAGGCTATTAATGGTCCTGAGAATTCTTTTTTAATAAAATTATTAATAATGTATGTTAAATCTTCATCATGAATCTTAAAGTCTTCAATATATTGTTTGTGGATATCAGAAATCATGTGATCAGACATTCCTTGTCCTCTCCAATCAAAACTCACTACATTAAAATTTCTATCTAAAAGATCTTGGATAGTTTCATAATATTTTTCTATAAATTCATTATGACCTTGTTGAAGAATTATTGTTCCTTTATGCTTTTCTTTGACTGTAAAATTTTTCCAATACATTAATCTTATTCTTTTGCCATCTTTCATAGGCATATAAATAGCTTTTTTTCCTTTTGGGGCTTTATATGATTCTAGTTCTAAATAAGGTGCTTCTTGATAATCTAACATTTTATAAACATTGAATAATTTATTTTCTTATCTATCATAGCAAAAAAAGTAAGTGAAAAACAATGCCTTGGGAAAAAGATATAAAAGAAATAGAGAAACGGGAAAAACTTGCTCTTAAGCAAGGAGGTGAAGAATCTGTTAAAATTCAACATGAAAAAGGTAGAAATACATTAAGAGAGAGAATTGATATTATTCTGGATAATAACTCTTTTGACGAAATTGGAAAAATTTCAGGTTCTTCATATTATAATAATGATGGTGAGTTAGAAGATTTTATTCCTGCTAATTTTCTTCTTGGATTTGGAGAAATTAACAGTAGAAAGGTTATTATTGGTGGAGAAGATTTTACTTTAAAGGGAGGTTCACCAAATCCTGCAGGATTACGAAAAAGTATTTATACAGAAGAATTAGCATTAAAGTATAAAATACCTCTAATAAGACTTCATGAAGGAGGTGGAGGATCAGTTACTGGTTCAGGTGGATCAGCTAAAAGCCCAAAGAATCCTAACAGTGAACCAGTATTCTCAAGAAATAGATTTCAATCACTTGCCGAATGTTTAGGTGTTGTGCCCGTTGCAACCGCTGCTTTAGGGCCAGTTGCAGGCCTACCTGCGGCCAGATTAGTGGCATCCCATTTTTCAGTAATGACAAAAAATGCTCAAGTTTTAATTGCAGGGCCTGCAGTAGTTAAAAGAGCCTTGGGAGTTGATTTATCGAAAGAGGAATTAGGAGGTCCTGATGTTCATTTAAAATCAGGCGTAGTTGATAACATTGCTGAGGATGAAGAAGATGCTTTGAAGCAAATTAAAATTTTCCTTTCATTCTTACCAGATAATTATTTGAATTTACCTCCTAAAGTTTCGCCTATTGATAAAATAGATAGAATAGAGAATGAGTTATCAGAAATTATACCAACTGATAGAAGAAAGACTTATAATATGAGAAAAATACTCAATCTTGTTCTTGATAAGGATACTTTCTTCGAAATTGGGAAAATGTATGGTTCAAGTTTAATTACTGGACTAGCGAGATTAAATGGAAATTCTGTGGCAATACTGGCAAATGACTGTATGTTTTACGCTGGAGCAATGACTTCTAACTCATCATTAAAATTAAGAAGATTTATAGATTTTATTAACACCTTTAATATTCCTGTTCTGAGTTTTGTTGATGAACCAGGATTTATGATAGGTCCTGATTCTGAGAAAGCAGGTACTATTAGGCATGGAACTTCAGCAATTTCAGCTGTAATGCAATCAAAGGTCCCATGGGCAAGTATTATTGTTAGAAAAGTATATGGGGTCGCTGGTGCAGCGCATTTTGCGCCTGATGGATATGTTTTATCTTGGCCAAGTGCAGAAACTGGAGCGTTACCTGTAGAGGGAGGAGTTGCAATAGCATTTAAAAAAGATATTGAAGAAGCAGATAATCCTGAAGAAAAAAGAAAAGAGTTAGAAGATTTATTGGCAAAAAGGTCTTCACCTTTTCCTAGATCAGAAAATTTTTCCGTCCATGAGCTAATTGATCCGAGATATACTAGAATAAAACTAATTTCTTGGATTAACTTAGCTGTTAGTTCTCAAATTGGAAACAAGGAAACATATAAAACAACGATGCGACCTTAAATTCTGCCGAAGTCATCTTCAATACGCTCTATATCTTCCTCGGATATATGATGTCCTATTTGTATTTCTATGAGTTTCAAGAGATTATCTCCAATATTTTCGAGTCTATGAAGGTCGCCTTGAGGAATAAAAATATTATCATTTTCATTTAATATACATTTAGAGTCTTCAAGGTAAACCATACCTTTTCCTGAAATTATTTGCCAATATTCGGAACGATATTTATGTCTCTGTAGGGATTGCTTTTTTCCTGGGTTAATATTTATTTCCTTAATTTGATAATCTGTTCCTTTAGCAATAATGTGATAACTTCCCCATGGTCTTGTTTCAATATCAGAAAGATGATTTTTTATAAGATTTGAACTACTTTCAAGTTTGTGAATTCCTCCAATTCCAAATTCTAAGTTTATACCTAAATTTTTACAAACTTTACTTTCTCTAATTTTATTTTCCTGACTTCTATCGCCTCCATTACAGTAACATATTCTTTTTTTTGGATTATTTTTATGAAAGTCAATTATTGCATTATTGCTACTATCATCATCGTCATCATTTTGAATAATTACTTTAGCAACATTTCTAAATTCTTGGAGAATAAGAGCTCTTTGACTTTCTACCATAAATGGCTTCCCTTTTTTTCTAGTTAACCAGTTATCACTATTAAGTAATATAATAACTTCCTTAGCTAAATTACTTGCTTCTTTTATCATAGCAAGATGACCAATATGTACTGGGTCAAACCCTCCACTTAATAATGCAAAATCATATTTTTTCATTTTCAAAGACCTACTTATCTTAATTAAGTTCATAATATATAGAAACATTGACATATTAAAGACTAAGTTTTAATTTCCGATTAGAAAGAGGTAGAAAATGAAAGTTAAAAATTCACTAAAATCCTTGAGAAATAGACATAGAGATAATCGACTCATAAAGAGAAAAGGAAGACTCTATGTAATTAATAAAACTAATCGTCGTTTTAAGGCAAGACAAGGGTAAATTAACAATAAAATAAAACTATTTTATTTTAATAGATTGATAGATCTTATAAACTTTTAACATAATTTTAATTTTTTATATCAAACCTATAATGTCTAAATGAGCATCGAATCAAACAATTTAAATAAGAAAATAGAGCTTGCTAAGAATAAAATTCAGCTAAATGAGCTTGATGAAGCTGAAATTATTTTAAATGAGATTCTAAAGGAAAAGCCTTCATCAACAGACGCATTGATATGGTTAGCATTAATTAAAAAAATGTTAGGCGACCTTAAGTCTTCTTTAATTATGACAACAAAGGCCCTCAAATTTGATCCTGAAAATATAGATATTATAAATCTTATAGGTTTATATGCTAAAGAATTTGGTGATAACGAGCTCTCTAAAGATAATTTTAAAAAATCTTTAGAAATAAAAGTAAATTCGAACGCTCTTATAGGTTTATCAACAATCTTATGGGAAGAAGAAGAAAAACTTAAAGCTATAAGCTACCTAGAAAAATATATTGACAGCATTAAGGATTATAGAATTCCCATGAAACTCTCTGGAATGCAATTTTTAGAAAAATTGTACAATAAATCGCTTGAAAATGCTTGCAGGGTAATTCTAGGTATTAATGATTATCAGATAATCAATAATTTAAAGACACCTTTTGCTGATTCTTTGTATTATTTAGAGAAAAATTCCTTTCCTTTTTCTAATAATAACAATGTAATTTTAAAAGCCCTTGAAAAACTTTTAGATGATGGATCGGAATATAGGAATTTAAAAAATGGTTTTTTCAAATTTATTTTCAAAGATATTAATAAAGATATCTTTCAAACTGAAGACAGCACAATATTAGATGAGGTATTCATTTCAGAATATATAGATTCAAACTTAGATATTCTAAGTAATGATTTGTTTATGAAAAATTTATCATCAGATATTCTAGTAAAAAGACTAAAAAATTCGTTAATATGTTGTCATAATATAGAAAATATTTATACAAAAACTCGTAAATATTTATTGTCTAAAATTTCTACAGATGCTTCGACTATTACAGTTGATGAGCATAAATTGATGTGTGCTTTGTGTATTCAATGTGATTATAATGGCTATGTCTGGGAAGTAACTGATAAAGAAAATGAAATTATCAAGGTTTTAGAAAAAAAATTTGATAAAAATTTATCTTTAAATAAAGAAATTAATATCAATCAGTTTTTAATTTATGCTTGCTATAAACCTATAATCAATAATGTTCCATTAATAGATTACTTTTCAAGTAAGATTAATAATAATGATAAATTAAACTATGAAGTGATAAATGCTCTAATTCTTGACCCTTTATCTCTCAAAGAAAATTTTCAATTTATTAAATCATTTAATGAAATTAAGGATCAGACTTCCTTGGAAGTAATGAATATGTACAAACAACATCCATATCCTAAATGGAAAGGTATTTTTTATATTCCAAGTGAAAGCGATTCTGGAAAATATTATAGTTCTGATCTTACGGAAATGAATGACCCTAAGAAAAAGATAGAAATTCTAATAGCGGGTTGTGGAACTGGACAAGAATTAGTAACGTTTTCAAAACTCTATTCTAAGTCTAATATAACAGCCATAGATATTAGCTTACCAAGTTTGTCTTATGCTTATAAAAGAGCAAAAGATAACGATTTGAATAATTTTGAACTAATTCATATGGATTTACTTGAGCTTGTTAATTATAAAAAGAAATTTGATATAATATCTTGTTCAGGAGTTTTACATCATATGAAAGATCCTGAACTAGGTTTAAAAGCCCTAATTTCTTGCCTTAAAAAAGATGGATATTTAAATATTGGTTTGTACAGTAGAACGGCAAGAGAAAATATTACTCAATTGAAAGAATTAATTGTAGATAAAAATCTTAGTAACAATCGTAAGGCAATGGCGAAGATAAGAAAATCTGTAATATTGGGGGATGATGGCTATGAGTCATTCAATCATCTTTTAAATGTTAGGGATTTTTATTCCTTTAATGAGCTTCAAGATTTACTATTTCATCCTAGAGAGCTTTTATTCAATCTAAAAGAAATTGACGAGATGCTTAAAAGAAATAATTTGAAATTTATTGAATTTGATAACAAATACAAGAATGTTAAGAGACAGTATCAACAAAATTATCCTAAAGATAAAAAACTAAGATCTATTGAGAATTGGAGTAAATTTGAAGAAAGGTATCCGAAGACATTTCTAGGTATGTATCAATTTTTTGCTAAAAGAATAGAGGAATAAGGTTGTAGATTCGATTTAAATTTTAATTTTATAAATATGGAAGAAGAAAATACTATACTGTTTGAAAGAGAAAATGATAGTTATTTAGTTATATGTGATCATGCCTCAAATAGAATTCCAAAAAATTATAATAATTTAGAACTCGATGAAGTAGTTATAAATAGTCATAGAGCGTATGATATTGGGGCTTCAGATGTTGCTAAAGAACTTTCATCTAAGCTAAATTGTTCTTTAATAATGACAAATTACTCAAGATTACTCATTGACCCTAATAGAGGCATGGACGATCCAACTTTAATTCCCAAATTATCTGAAGGAGTTAAAATTAAAGGGAATATTGGAATAACGAATATTAAAAATGATAAAGAAAGATTAAAAAGAATTAAAATTTTTTACTTACCATATCATAAAGAAATAGAATCTTTTTTATCAGTAGCTTT
>CEUB01056345.1_pt1 | contig 30658 bp, 30 predicted proteins | sample 356491 | NCBI WGS metagenome assembly CEUB01 (sample SAMEA2623370, study PRJEB7988) | marine metagenome | isolation source: saline water (ENVO:00002010), including | reverse complement strand
AGTGTTAATATTTGTAGAGCAATGTATTCCATTGTTTAATGAGTGAACGGCATTACTTGGCAATAAGAAAAAGTCGCTTTTTGGTATAATCCAGGGAATAATATTGTGTATTAGATGTGTAGGTATTTTACCAATAGTGTTTTCACATTCTGGTTTAAGTTGACATAAAAGAATAGTGTTAACAGTTTCTTTAACATAATGTGAATGATGTTTATGGTTTTTAATAGTCCAAGTATAGTCATGTGATATCCATTGTTTTGAATATGGAATATAATCATCAATAACAGATATAATAGCCTTTAATAGGATTGATATTAGTATTTTTGATTGTTTATAAAAAATAATTTGTTTTAATCTTAGTAATTGGTACCAGGTATTATTCCAACTATTTGCGGATTGCGATTTAAGATTTTGAATATATTCGGAGTTAGTAGTTTCGGAGTCGTCTCTTAAATAAGAGTTATTTATTGTGTAATGATTAATAAAAGTTAAAAGTTTAGTAAATGTGTTTATAGATTTAGTAGTGGTGTTTAAATTATAATAATTCATAACTAAGCCATCAATAACATTGTCTAATGGAAAATCGTCGGGTAGTTTGTTGTTATTGTACCACACCAATGCAATTTGAACATTGAATTCAAGTAAAAATAATCTAAAAGTGTCGTTTGTTATTTGTGAACATCCCTCAAAATTAAGATTATTTAATAAAGAGACACGCCTATCTCCTTTTGTAAGAGCTCCTAAGTTTTCCAATTTATTAGTTAAACCATGAAAAAATCTTATTTCACTGGGTATATTCGTAACTATAAAAGTAAATTTAGGAGGTGCATATGAGTTAGTTCTATGTGTTCTTCCAAATTGCTGAACAAGTATATCTGCTGATTTTGGTGGTTCAATAATAATGTGGTGTCTTGGTTTGTTATTAATATTTTTTTGAGAGTGTAGAGAGATTCCAGATGAACCAGATCTTGTGATAATTGCAATATTTTTCGTTCCATTCTGAAATTTAGAAATTTCACTTCTAATGGATGGAATTTTTTCCCAATTGCGTGTTATGCAACAACGTCGCCGTTTTCGTCCCGAAATTTCAGCGACATTGTCTGAACCAAATTCGTCTATAATTAAGTCTATTGGATTTCTGTTAAATTCGATTACGTTACCGCTCGAGTCAAATACATCTATACTATTTGTTTGTTGTTCATATTTATTAAATAGGTCTTGTAAACATGAATCGTAATCACGATTACAAGATAATTCTCCAGTAGTTTGTAATCCTATTATAACTGATTCATTGTTATTAATTGATTTCCTGGTTTCTTCAATAGCAAGTTTTATCTTGAAACCGGTAATAAGATATTGGTAAAAATTGAAGTTATCAAATGTATTTACGTTATTTATATTTCGCCATTTGTATGTTAATGTATTAAAGTATTGTTCTTCTTGTTCAGTGAGTTTGTATGATTTTATATAGATATGTACTCCATTAAATCCAAGTTGTCTACTAACAAGTTTACCTGAATGTTTTAACTGTAACGCGGCCATTTCCATTGCCATGGGGCCATATTTTTCTAATAATATACAGAATTCCTGGTGACTATTTTTCCAAAGACCAAGTCTTTCCATATAATGCATTTCTGATATAGAGCTTGCTGCAGTTGCAGTACTGTATATAATTCTAGGATTATATATTTCACTTTGTAATGTTTTAACTATTTGTGCTTTTTTGGAAGAATGTGATTTAGCTGTATGGGCTTCATCAAATATTATAGTTACATTATCATTGTTCCATCCTAACCAATTAAATATCATATTGTAATGTTTTGAGTTTAGTAGGGAACCATATGTTGTATAAAAAATCCCGTTGTATTCTTTCATCAAGTCTTTTTCATTTAACCAAGGGGTTTTATTTTTTTGTAATTCTTGTACAATTTCAAATTCTTTTTTTGCATCGTTTTTTAGATTTTTGTTAATACTTACCCATATTGCTCTATATTTATTATTATTTCTTATCCATAATTCGCTAAGAATGCCACTAATTATTCTACTTTTACCAACTCCAGTACCATCTCCCAGAAAAAATCCCCTAGTGTAATTATTAATAGATTTTTCAGAGTCTATGCAATTTATTGCGTATGCAATACCTTCTATTTGTACATCAGAAATAAAATGAATAGAATGAGTAGAATTAGTTTTCAACAATAGTTTAATATTTATTTTTGGTAAGTCAACTGATGCCATATTTTCTGATTCATAAACTTGATTTGGATGCTTAGTAGTTCTTCGTTTTGTATATGATGGTTTCCAGATACTATAAACACTCTCCTGCATTAGTTATAGATTAATTAGTTTATTTTATATGAAGTCATATTAGTGTGGTGAAAAAAAAGTATATAAAAGGATATAAAAATGAAATACTAATTTATAATAATTAGTATCAAAATGAGTTGTTTATCTTTGTCAAAGATAGATGAATATGAAACATTATTTGATATTAATCCCCCAATCTCGGACGCGCGCCCCACCGGTACTCTTAAAATAGTAATTTGTAAGGATTGTAATATACCAGGAACAACACATGGTTTGGACACATGGGAATGTCCAAATTGTGGTGCCTTTTTAGAAGAGCTTATTGATAATACAGCTGAGTGGAGAATGTATCCTGATGGTTCTCGCCCAGAATCTATACGTTGTAGTACTGTTGTAAATAATTTACTTCCTCAATCATCAAAAGGAACAATAATTCTATCAAACTCAAATTCAAATTATAGTATGAGAAGAACACAAAAAGTTCATTCTTGGTCAGCTATGACTTATAAAGAGAGATGTTTAAATAATATTTTCCAAGACATATCATTACGATCATTAAACGGATGTATATTGGGAAATGTAACAAAATTAGCGCATGAATACTACAAAACAGTGAGTGATTTGTATATTGCGCGTGGTGTTATGCGTAAAGGACTTATTGCTGCCTGTTTGTTTATGGCCTGCAAAAAGCAGGGTGTGCCGCGTACATGTCAAGAGATAGCTGAGATATTTCAAATAAGTGATAAATGGGTAACACGTGGTAATAAAAAATTTACGGAATTGTGGTCTAGAGCTGGAAAGGAGCATATTAGTTATAGGGATGATTGTCAATCAATGGATTATTTGGCTAGATTCTGTTCAAAACTGTATCAAGATAGTGGTGAATTATTGAGTAAGTCTAGAGATGTCAGTTCAATATGCAAAAAAAATTCTATATTAACTCAAAACACACCTGTATCAATTGCTGCCGCTTCAATTTATATGGCAACAACATTATTGGATATAGATACAAAAGTGTTAAGAAGTGATATTGCAGAGGTTGCAAAAACATCGCAAGTTACAATAGGAAAATGTTACAAAGAAATGTTAAAATATCCTCAATTTTTCGATTCACGAATTCAATAGAATATAATGTATTTAATATTAATGAGTTCTAATCGTTTGAGATATGATACATGTGCTTATGAAACACAATTATCGGAGAGTGTTGATTATTTGTCCTACTTATTGGACCCAAGTCGTTATTACAGATGTTCACCATGCAGACCCGAATTAGGTATTGTTGGTGGTAACAATGTTAGTCAAGTAAAAGGTAATTTAGTAGATTTAGAGAATGATTTACGTGGTCAGACTCGTTTAAACACAAATTGTCCTGCAAAGAAAAATACTTTTATGCCAACGCAAGACAATTTGATAAGAATACCTGGTGAATTTACAAAGTCAGATGTTGAAATTGATGCAAATAAATTACATCTACCCCCTTGTCAGATGATACGTTATGAACCTGTACCATTACCACCCGGTTTAGACCTTCCTAAATGTCCTCCACCTGCATACCAAATGCAGTTTGCTAAGAAAACTCAATCCTAGGAAAAAAATAATATAAAGTTCTAATATGAGCTTCAATCGTTTGAACTACGATATGTGTCAATACAAACAATCTATATATGAGTCAACCGGACCGGGAAGTTATATGTTAGCGACTCCATCATCAAGTTGTGAGTATTGCTATCCAAAACCTCCAACCGTACGTTTACAAAAAGCTGGTGATAGTATAAATCGCCAAAAGGCTTTAGTAGATACAGATGGTGAATTAAACAATCGTCATCGTTATAGTTCTAAATGTCCAGAAAATAGATTATTTTCGGATATGAAAATCCCTGATGGCGCGGCAAAAATAAGACCTTCTTTGCGTGAACTTAAAGAACCAAATTATGCCAAGTTTGAAGAAAGTTTTACTAATTTTAAAGACAATGGTGAAGGTTTAACTCATTGGAATGATTGCTTTAATCATACAATAGAATCAAGACACGTAGATCCTGCTTCAAATCTGAGAGGTACTGGATTTGATCGCTGGGAATATTTATGCTTTAATCCTCAAGAAAAAGCGACAATTCCATTTGATTACAATGTATCAAATCGTCTTTTAGTTAAAGATAATCACAGACCATGTGTACCAAAACCAATTGATCCAAAATCGGGATATCCTCCAGAATCAGGAAACCCTATGTGTGAAAAGACAATGCCTGTGTGTTCTGTACCAACAAATCCAACAAGTTTACCTTGCAAGACACATAAATACTATCAATCTTAGGAATTGTGTGCGGTAGAGTATATAATAAGAATTTATGTGTAATTTCATTATGGATAGTGAAGATGAAGCAAAGATTTTTATAATACGTCATGAATATCGAGATAAGAAAATGGACATACTTTCTCTAAAGGAAAAATATTCTGATTTTTCCGAAAAATATCCAAAGTTGTTTGGCATGATCTGTTCAACTGAATGTGATGATACGATGCTAAATAAAATGCTTAGTGCGAAACGCTTAGTTAATTCTGGTTCTATGAGTCAACATGATGCTTCTGTACAAGTTGGAAAAGATTTAGTAGATAAGTATGTAATTCCTAAATTGGACGGTACAAATAATTAATTTAGCTATCAATTGGTCCAACACTGGCAAACGAATTCCAGGTAGTGTTAGCTGGGAATGGTTTTGCTGTTGATAATTTAGCATTTTCAGTTAAGGTGCTAGTATCATGGGCAGCACCATAATAACGGGAAGGGAATCCAATTGCACCACCACGACGAATGGATTTACGTCCACCACGCTTTTTTGTTTTAGCAGCTCTCTTTTTACCTTTTTTTAACATGGTGCGTTTTACTTTGAGGGTTTTTCTTTTTTTTCCACCGGTCAAGACAGTTTTTTTTGTCATGATTAAGTTATATTAATCTAATATAAAAATAATAAACTTGTTTATGGAAAGTGTCATCAGAATGTCTGTATTATTTGGGGTAATATCTTTGTGTGTTGGATATTTTGGAGAATATATATCAAAGGATTTAGTTTTAGAAAAAAGATTAGAAATAGAGAAGAAAAAACAAGAGGACTTTAATGATATAATAGAAGAGGATAAGAAAAAACCTAAAAATAAGATAGTATATTTAGATATTGTCATAAAAGATTTTATGACAGATGATAGGACAGTAAGGGTATTTATAGAGCTTTTTTTTGATAAAGTACCAAAAACAGCTCGAAATTTTTACGAATTATGTAAGAAAAATAAATACGCAGGTGTTCCTTTTCACCGTATTATAAGTGGATTTATGATACAAGGTGGTGACATAACAAATTATGATGGTACAGGTGGAAAATCTATATATGGTAAAGAATTTAATGATGAAAATTTTAGATTAAAACATGATAGTGAAGGTTTACTTAGTATGGCAAATAAAGGACCAAATACAAATTCATCACAATTTTTTATAACACTAAGTGCATGTCCACATTTAGATGGTAAACATGTTGTGTTTGGTCGTGTAACAGAAGGAATGGAACACGTACGAAATATTGGAACATCTCCAACTGATTTTAGTGACAGGCCATTGCAAGATGTATTAATAATATTTTCTGGTGAAAAGACACCCGATGTGAAGAAAAAAACTAAAGTCTAGCTGGTACTCCTGGAACATCTAATTCTCTTCTAGTTAGCATATCTTTCATTTGTTTGTCTAATTCACTTGCTTTTTCACTCATTTGTATACTTCCAAAATTTGCATTTATATTAGATGCATTTGATAGTGGATTCTTATATTGAACAGGCATCGATGGTCCACCTGGGGCGCCACCTGGCATCATTATTGAACCATGACTGGGTCTACTGGCATTTGATTCTGGAGAAAGTATTTCAAAATTATGAACCATTGACATTCCACCATCACCTTGAGCAGATGTATCTACATCAATAAATGAATACATATCGGAAAATGCATTCATTTCATTATTATGCCATGCATTTGGTCCCAAATCTTCTTGCCGCACCGGGGGCGCTGGCGGCGGCGAGACCGATACAGGGCCAGATGACATTTCTACCCATCCTAATATTTGATTTCCAACTAATATTTGATTCGTTTCACCTACTACAAGAGCAGGTACACTATTTATATAATGTGGTAGTTTTGAGCGTACACTTTCAGAATCGATACAAATATATTTTAATGATAAACCCACAGGTGTTTTTTTGATTTCTTCAATAATTTGTTTACAATTTTGGCAATAATTGCTATAAAATATTAATGAAACTGTCATTCTAATTATCTTAATCTATTATCTATAAATTTAATATACGAATAGCGCAAACCTATTTCAAATAATATGGAATATTTGTAATATTAAATCTGTTTTTTAATTTTTTTAATGTTGTGATCACCGATGAATATTTCATTTCATTAATGAAATTCTTTAAATCACATAAGTTGATAAGAGTATCAACCACACCAAAGACCGCGCCATTACGGCAGGCCTCCTCTATACTCATAGACACACCATACCAATCTTTCATATATATCCAAAAACAACGTTCTAATTCATTCGTATTATCTAAATTGTATTCTGGGATATTTATACCTTTTGTACCATGGAACTGATCGAGGAATGTATCTAAAACGTTTGGTTTATGTTGTAATGTTAGCCCGAAATCTATAATTTTCCATCTAAAATCTTTTGTTTTTACTATATTTGATGGTTTGATGTCATGATGAACTATATAATTTTCATGAAACAAGAAAACTTGACTTATTAAATCAAATATTAGTTGATGCATTCGCCTGGTGGCGTGTTTGGCGTCGCCGCACGGTGCGATAACATTTTTTAAATTCGTTTCAAATCTTGGAAGTATTAGCATACATGCCTCTGGAATAGATAACGAATATATTTTGTGATAAAATAAATCGGTATAATATAGTTCATTTTTGTATTTAATAGCCGAATTGAATATAATTTTAATTACACTTTGCTTATAAGTGAATACGAATACACGTTCATTATACTTTAGTACTTCGATTTTTTCATTATCTTTAGTAAAACTTGATTTTTTAAATTTTTGTGTAAGAGATTTATAAAGTTTTATTTGTTTTTTGTTAAGTAATGGTTTTATTTTTTGATAATGTGGAAATAAAGAGTCATTCATAATAAAAACAAAATTTAAGTGATTTTTAGTATTTAAAAGAGATGCGTTTTTATAAATAAGAAAAATTTCGTATATTTGTTTAATGGAAAAAAATGTGTTTACGAAATTAATACTTAACTCAATAAATTCACCATTTAATATACATATATTAAACCTGGTGAATACTATAAATAGTATTTCATCAGACAATAGAATTCATGAAACATTAGAATTGTTTTCTATTCAAAACATTTTTAATAGAAACATTGCAACATTTTTAAAAAACGTAGATTTATCTGAGTCAGTATTGGAATCTGATTCTTTTTTATCAATATCATCAGCCTTAGATACAATATTTGATAATATTCTGTTATCTAAAAGTTTACATGAAAATTTGAGAATTCTTATTAATAATCTAAAGAATATATTGAATGCGCTACGCAAAGTTGCGAATACGAAAGAATTGGAAAAGCAATTTGAAGTGTTAGAAGACTCTCTAGGTTATATTGAAGAGAATACTATAAAAAAATCTATAAATAATTTAGTAAATGATGAAAAATATGCAGATTTATTATGGAATTCTATTATAAATTTTTCTTCTAGCTTGTACGGTATATTAGCTGCTTTAACTCCAAACTCTAAATGGGAGGATGTAATTGTTGATAAAGATAAATTTAATTCATTTATAAAAGAACTATCTACATCAAATAAATAAAAGTAGAATATACTAATGGATGAAATTATTGGTTGTTTTTTTGAAAAGAGAAAAGATTTAATTCATAATACAAAACAAATTGCAGACCGTGACGCCGCCCATACAAAACGGGAACTTGAAGAGGTTAATAAAAACATAACTATCATCATATCATATCTTTACAATTTGAAATATGAACGCAACGCTTCCATGACAATTATAGATAATATTAATAAGAGTATATCTAAGGCGAGTATGTGTGCTGCTAATGCATATTGTATATATAACTCCCCTATAAGAAACATTGTTGATATGAATCTTGTTAGTATAGAAACACCTAACCCATCTACTATTAAAATAAAAACTAAGGATTGCAATACAATTTTTACTGACGAAAATAGAGATTACACATCAATTGTAAAAGATGACAAAATTCAAATTAATATAAACGAAAATACAATACTTACAATGCCTAAAGATCATGTGCAAATGCCAGGTGATTCAATTCAAATTCAATATATGACAATATACTATTACAGAGATATATCTGGAAAATTAGCCTTTTATAAATATAATGGATTAGATAGAAATAAGCTAGATTTATTGAAAGCACTTATAAAAAAAGAGCATACGTTAGAAAATATTAATAACGCAATACAAATTGCTAAAGAAATGTATATAGAAATACCTAATGTATTCGCGAACTCGACATCTTAATCTTATTAAACAACCTCTTAAAAAACATTTTTAAACTACAAAAAACACTTTTAGGTCGAGCTTGCTCTGGTTCTGGTTCTGGTTCGGAACCCAGTGCCACTGGTTCTGCTATGTCTCTTGGTTCTTGAAGAGGTTCCGCTTCATAATTATTCATTGGTTCGGGAGAGTAGTAATCGAGTTCTGAATAACTACCTGGAACTCTAAACAAACGGTCTTTCCTAAAACGACTTGGAACAGCGTCCGCCTCGTCGTCCGCGGTGTCATCATCAAAACTATGAATACGTCCGGAAGAACCTCTACTAATGTTTGGCACCAGTGGTTTTTGTTCAATATTTTCAATTTTAAGTGCTTCATTAATAATAGATTGCAACCCCCTTTCTTTTTGTTCGGATTCAAAAGCATCTAGGGCAGCTTCAGAAAGAACAGCATTCGCCGAATATTCATAAGTTATTGGTTGGAAATCGAAATCTTGTTCTGGTTCTGGTTCTGGTTCTGGTTCTAATTCTCCATCATCATTAGCCTCATCTGTAAAGGTCATGTTATAATATTCATATGTCGCGTATATATTTATATAAATTTAGAAATTTAATGATATAATGAATACTAATGAAAGTAATCTATCTAAACTATCAAAATTAGGTTTGACTGACAATCAAATTGAAATGGTTCTGAGTAGAATCCCCAAAAATTCTATTGATTTATTTATAAATAAATGGATTAGTGAAAAGAAAGTTGATGTGTCAAATTTAAACCAGACACAGATTCCTGTGTCTAGGCCTAGGCCTGCGAGTCAATACGAAAATAAATTTGATATAGAACGAGGTATATATGAATCTAGAAAAGGAATGAGTCAGTTTTCACCTGAGTTTAATAGGACTAACTCAAACAACATGCCACAAGTACCATATGTTCCTAGATTAATACCAAATATAACAGACAGAATTTCAAATGAAGAAATGAATCAGCAATATCAAGAAAAGACACAAAGTCGTATTAATCCAAGTGCCAATTTAGATATTATGTGTAGACAATTATTTGGTGAAGCACCCAAAACAGGTTATAGTAAAGATTTTTTGGATAAAAAATATCGTGAATTGGCTATGCGATTTCACCCAGATAAAGGTGGAGACCCCAATCACTTTCATATGTTGGTTACATGTTATAAACATTTAAAGGGGGTTACATTGAATACTGAAATTCAAAGGGCAACGCCCTCATCTAATCGGGGGTCGATGCCACAGGCAGTTCCACCGCCGGATAGTTTATTTGATAATAAGTTTGATCCGAATGTTTTTAACAGTTATTATGAAAAAAATTCCTTTCAAAAAAAATCTGGTGGTCATGGTGATTGGTTACAAAAATCAGAAAATGTGAAAGCACCGCCACGGCCGTCAGAATCTAATTTTAATTCTGCTTATGAAAATCATAAAAAGACACTACTTAATAATGTAGATAGTAGCAGATTTCAAATAATGAAACATCCTGGTGTTCCCGAAGAGTTATCACCAGTGACTAATTCTGAGATATTGGGTCAAGTAGATGATGAGAAAACTGATTATACTGGGCAAACTACAAAAGGTACACAATATACAGATATAAGACGTGCTTTAGAAACTCCACACTTATTGTATGAAGAAAATAATTATGTAGATACAGATATATCAAAAAACTTTGCTGCGGCAAAGGGAGAGAGAGGTTCTCAGCCTGATAAAATGTCACCTATGCAATATGAACAATATGAGAATATGAGACAACAAAGAGTAGATGCTGAAGAGCGCCGCAGATACAATCTGAATCAATACGATGAGGACATATCAACACATTTTCAACAAACACATCATAATAGATTAACTATGTCTTAATTGCGAAATATAAAAATAAAAATCGAGTTTATTAACAATACGCCAATGGGCAGGTATAATTGTGAAAATACAATTATTATATCTAGATATAATGAAGATTTAGAGTGGATTTATGTTCTTTTAAAAGAAACCTGGATAAACAAATGTATAATTGTTAATAAAGGTGATGATCTCCCGGATTTACATTCGGATAAGATTCAGATTATTAAGTCTGAAAATATAGGACGTGAAGGGGAAACATATTTGAGTTATATTATTAATAATTACGAACAATTACCAGATAATATATGGTTTGTTCAAGGTAATCCTTTTGATCATAGTCCTGATTTTTTAAATCTTATGTCTGAAAATGTAATTCAAAATTATATACAAAAAAATTTTCAATGTTTAACCTGGAGATACAATGAAATGATACCACCAAATATAGAATTTGATCATAGATTTTTTATTGATGGAAATAGAGTTATTCAGTATTATATAGACTCACGCAATCAACAAACAGTAGAACAACATGAATTTTTTGACTATATGCATTCATTAAAAGTGAAAGAATTAAAAGATATAACTCCCATGCCATACGGAAATTATTTACATTATATGTGTGGAGTTAGTGGGATTCCAATTCCCAAAAATATAATACCATATTGTTGGAGCTCAATATTCTTTGTAAAAAAGGAAGCAATACATCTAAACAAGAAAAATAGCTATATAAAATTAAAAGAAATATTATTAAGCTCAGATATACAAGGTGGTTCACAAGGTTTTGTTTTAGAAAGATTATGGAATTATATCCTTACACACAATTCGTATGATTCATTAGAAGAACTTAAAACAGTCAATTGGAAGTATTCAAATTTTTGTGGGTTATGGAACAAATCTAATAATTTAATGTTATTATGTTCAAAATCTCATCTTATTCATCCATCAGTAAAGCCACCTAATTATAATAGTAATATGTTAATGATATATTACAACAATATAACAAGAAAATATGAAGTAAAAGATGGAATATATTATGATTTTGATGCAACAAGTATTATACCGTGTTTAAATTTACAAACTGCTAAAACATTGTTATCGTTTAATATTGATTTTCAATCAAACCTTTTTGATCCTATATCATCATTTGGTAATATATTAAACACCTTTTTAAAACAACCAACAAGACACGTGCGTTTTAATATTTCGGCGTCGCCCACCGCGGTGTCGGCGACTTGCCGCCGTGAAAATGATAAATTATTAGATAAAATTGGTGCTCTTGCTCTCAAGGCCGACCGCTCCTCATAATATTAATAAATATGAGAATCATAGAAAGAATTAAAAGATGTGTCGCCGCTGGCCCGGCGCGGCGACCCGCTGCGTCAGCATTACTAAACGGTTCTGTTACACAGTAACTTGTGGAAAATGGTATTTTAAATGTTTCTCCACCATACTCTTTAGACACAGTTGGTTGTCTTGGAATGCATTTTTCCTCTACCCACCAAGCCTGTTTTTTGTCAACAGCCTCCTCTTTAGAGTTAACCCTTCTATTACCCATTAATAATCCATTTCCAACAGGCAACCTTGCCTTCATACAGTCATTTGAAGCAAATACGCCACGGTTAACTACAGATTTTGAAATATCTGTAATTGGTAATGTAAATAAGTCTTCCTGTAATCCACCAATAAGTGCTGTACCACCGAGAAGTGGGACGCCTTGAGTAGTTGCATATGTTCCGTCTTTTTTTTCGATACATGTTGGTATACTTCCAAGTGGATATGATTTTAAATACATATTACGTTCCTGCCCAACGCATTCGGAATCACTTGAACTTCCACATGTACCGCCAATTGACATAAAAGAATTATTTCCAAGTGCAACCTTTCTAGCAACTTTATTTTTGGTAGTTCCTATCATATCACCAACACCAATATAGTCCATGGCATATAATTCCATTCCGGGTAACCATTTTTTTAAAAATTTATCCATACCATATCCTTTTCCAGTTGGTGGACATTTTATTTGTTTTAGTACCATGATTTATAAATTTAAAATAATTTGAAGTTATAATGAAAATAGAAATAATTGAATGTACACTTGTATTTTTAGTTCCATTGTTAATAGCATGTATGATCAATGGTTTTTCTAAAGAAAAGGTACGAGCCAATATGAAAGTTGTTTATTACAAATTCTTCTTATTGTGCATTATTTTATTTTTTGCATCACAAGTCCCTATCGAAATGAATGACAATTCGGGTCTTGGTGTTATAATACGAATTTTAGGTGATATTTTCATGGCGCTATTGGTTTTCGAGTTCTTTATAGTCCCCAGCAAAGATACCCACCCGGATGATGTTGCGATAATACATAATTCCGTTCTGTGGTTAGTATGTTTTATTTTCTTAGTCACTTGTTGTTTCAAACATTATCCTGAAATTTCAGATGAAGAGAAAGGGTGGAATATGCATCCAATATTTGGAATATTTGATATTGGTAAAAAATTATATAACGAAAGAGCTATTCCGACAAATACATCAGTCCCATTACCTCTGTGCAATATCTTTTCATATGTTAATAAAATTGAATAATTAAAATCATAAAAATGATACTAAATTACCAATATTAAAATAGAAGGAACACGTGATTTAAAACGAATTCAATATAATAGATTATGTCTGAAGAAGATAAGTGTTATCAAATATATGATTGGTATAGTTGTGATGAAGAATTAGGAACAGATGAATCTTCTGACTCTGAACAGCTTGAACTATCAGAAAAGATTTCTAAAGTATACATGATGTATATGTTTGGAGTCTCAGAGAAAGGTCATAATGCTTGTATTAAAGTAACTGGTTTTGAACCATTCTTTTGGATTGAATTACCTGAATTATGGATGGATTCTTGGACAACATCATTATTATATGCATTAAGAGACAAGTTACCTCGTAGAATGAAGGATGAAATTATTACAGACAGAGTAAAGGACTGTATTCATTTAAAATATCGATTTAGAGGGTATCAATGGGAGAAAAAACGTAAGTTCATGAAATTAGAATTTAAAAGTGAGGGTGCACTAAGAAGTGTATATTATCGAATTAAGGAGGGTAAAACGAATCCAAGTAAGAGAATTACTATAAATACAAAAATTCGAAACCATGTATTTCCAATATATGAAAAGAACATTACACCTGTTTTAAGAATGCTTCACATAAGAAATATTAAACCTGCAGGGTGGGTTAGTATTAAGAATGCTAAATATACTAAAACAATATCTTCAGAATCAAATTTTCGTAGAAATTGGACTGTCGATTGGAAAGATGTATATCCTGTAGATAAAAATTCTATTGGACCAATTAAAGTAGCCTCTTTTGATATTGAAGCGGATAGTAGTCATGGTGATTTTCCAGTTGCAAAGAAAGATTATATCAAGTTGGCTCAAAATATGTACGAAGAATTTGTACGATGTCAAAAGCAGAAACAGCGAATTAGTCCATCGGTGGTTAAAAGATGGATAAAATGTGCGTTCAGAGAATATTATCCATCAGAAAAATACGATGATAATATCAAATCTTCTATTCAGACAATCATTTTAAAAGAAAACCCGTCAATCACAAATAGAGAATTTGATACTATTAGTCAAGACTGTTACAGAGAGTTATCAAAATACAATTCTTCAGAAAAAGTCAAAGCGAAGGATATTGCGGAAGGAATTAATAATTTATTGTGTTCATCGTTACCAGATGTGTTGGGTGATAAAGTTATACAAATAGGAACTGTACTATATAGATATGGAAAAGAAAGTACAACTATGCAAAGGCATATCGTAACGTTGGGAGGTTGTGACAATATTCCTGGTGTTGAAGTAGTATCTTGCGAAACGGTTTCTGAGCTATATAGCGAATGGGTGAAATTTATGGCAAAAGTCCAACCAAATATTATTACAGGCTATAATATATTTGGTTTTGATTTCAAATTTCTATGGGAATGTGCTGAAGAATACGGTTGTGTGAATAAATTAGTTGGAATGGGTCCAATGAAACATATGGATACTAAACTTGGTTCAAAGGAGTTGTTTTCAGCTGCAATGGGGCATAACTTCTTATATTACTTTGAAATGCCAGGAATGGTTACAATAGATTTATTGAAGGTTATCCAAAGAGAACATAATTTAAGTTCCTATAAATTAGATGACGTTTCAAATGAATTTATTAATGGAGCTATATTAAATGTTGAATTTGAAGAAAACAAAATGATTGTCAACACATCTTCAACATTCAGTTTAAGACCAGGACATTATTTAGCAATTTACAAATCAAGTATTATTGGTAAAGAATACTTAGGAAACAGACGTAAAATATTGGAAATTGTTGATGATGAAAAGATTATTATGGAATCATGTGCAAATGACCATGATATTGAATGGCCCAAAAAGTCTATTTACTGGTGTGTAGGTAAAGATAATGTATCACCTCAAGACATTTTTGAAATGCAAAGGGGTACTGATTCAGACAGAGCAATTGTTGCTAAATATTGTGTTCAGGATTGTGAATTATGTCTTAATTTAATGCAAAAATTAGAGATAATTACAAATAATGTTGGTATGTCTAATGTTTGTTTGGTTCCGTTTTCATATTTATTTATGAGAGGGCAAATGATTAAAACATTAAGCTTAGTTTCTAGTGAGTGTTCTAAGGAGAATTATATGATTCCAGAATTGCCCGGTAAAACAGATGAAAATTCAAAGGATTCATATGAGGGAGCAGAAGTATTAGAACCAAAACCAGCAATTTTCCTAGATGACCCCGTTAGTGTTTTGGATTATAGCAGTCTATACCCCTCTTCTATGATTGGGTCTAATATTTCTCATGATACAATTATCAAAGACAAAATATATTTAGGAGAAAATGGTGCAAAATTACTAGAAGAAATGGGAATTCAATTCGAAGACATTTCATATGATAATTATGATTCCGTTTTAATCGGAAAAACTTGGCACAAACGAGTTAATGAATCGGAACCAATAGTTACTTGTAGATATGTTCAACCACCTAAAGATGAATCAGGTGCAGTTATTGACAAGAAAAGAGGTATATTGCCTAGAATTTTAATGAAACTGTTAAAAGCCAGAAAAGAAACTCGCGCAATGATCAAAAAAGAAAAAGATCCATTTCGAAGATCAGTTTTAGATGGTTTACAGTTGGCATATAAAATTACGGCAAATTCACTATATGGTGGAGTTGGTGCTGAAGTATCCGCATTATATTATAAAGATATTGCAGCAAGCACTACTGCAGTTGGTAGAGCGCATTTACATCTTGCAAAAGATTATGTTAATGAACACTACCCAAAAGCCGAAGTAGTGTATGGTGATACTGATTCAATATTTGTAAATTTCCAATGCCGTGACGAAAATGGAAATAAAATGAGTCCTGAAAAAGCATTACAAGCTTCTATTGATAAATCAATTGAAGTTGAAAAAGGTATTCAACCTTTATTGCAATATCCACATTGCTTGGAATATGAAAAAACGTTCTTACCATTTGTATTATTACGAAAGAAAGGATATATTGGCAATAAATATGAATTTGATGTTAAGAAATACAAACAAACATCAATGGGTGTTGTAACCAAACGAAGAGACAACGCACCTATATTAAAATATGTATATGATGGTATTATCAATCGTATAATAAATGATAGGGATATTGATTCAAGTATTGGATTTCTAAAAGATTGTATTGATAAAATTTTATCTGGTCACTTTCCTATGCAATACTTCATTATTACTAAAAAATTGAATGCATTCTATGCATTTCCAGACCAAATTGTTCATAAAGCATTAGCAGATAGGATGGGTGAGAGAGATCCTGGTAATAAACCACAATCAAATGATAGGATACCATATGTATATGTAAATACAAAATCAGCTGTTAAATTACAAGGAGATAGAGTAGAGCATCCAGACTATATTAAAGAACATAACTTGAAGATAGATTACTTGTTCTATATTACCAATCAAATTGTAAAACCATGTTGCCAAGTGTATGCATTAACATTGGAAAATTTAAGAAAATATGGCTACAATAAAGATAGTGATTATTTTGAACGTTTAGAACAAAAAATGAGAAATGACCCCAAAAAAAGTAAGAATATTAGAGAAAAATTAATGACTTTGAAATCGGATGAAGCATATAAAGTGTTGTTTGAAAAAAGAGTAAAAATTGAGGAAGGTAAAAAATTTGGTCAAAGGTCAATAACAAATTATTTTCAAAAGAGATGTTAGTTATAGATTTTCACTCAATGGTTCATATAAGAATGTACGGATTATTCCAATAACATCGTCATTCAATTCACCTATACCTTTTTTTGATTGTTTCACAACTCTATCAAACTGTTTAGAATGAATCCAACCACGACAGATCTTTACTGTATCCTTTACATCCAAGTGATTCATGTAAGGATTTGCGGGATACAAGAAGAAAGCGCGGCCACTTCTTTCCACCCAACCATTTCTAAGCACTTTATCTAAATTAAATTCATTTAACCCGTATTTAATACACATTTCGAAAACTTTTAAGAAGAATATTTTTGAATGCCATTTGTATTTGAAAATCATATTTTCTAAAAATACTGGCTCATTAGGATTTGAACCTTTCTTCAACAAGAATCTTAACATGAGTAAAGTTTTTCCTTCAAGTCTTACAAGTCTATCATTATATGTTAGATCTGGAATTGCAGATTTTCGTATTATAGCGTAGGATGCCGACCTCGAATTTCTTGAATTTACATCAATCTCATTCGCAGCTCTTATTGGGTAATCAGGTAAATTATCCCTTACATCTAAATCGCGGTAGTTTGTTCCACCCCAAAATGCACCCCCTCTATTCCACATTTCAAATTTCTTCCCACTATTCTCAAATATTTGGTACAAACATTCTTTCTTTAGCACAAATTTATATTTTTTAGCCATAGTCTTAACAGCATTTACATCAAAAGCATGCATTCTACCATAAAACAATGAAATCTTTCGTAATCTATATTCACGATTGTATCTCAATTGACAAATAAAAGTTTTTGCTATTTTCTTAAAATATGCCAATTCTCTCCTTGACATACCAGTTCTTTTTTTATTAGGCGTATAAAAGTTATGAACCCCTTCCAACCGCTTATCTTTTAGAGATAGAACTCTCCCGCCGCACGTAAAAATGTGCCGGCGATTCCATCCATAGTCTCTAAAATATGTATTACGCATTGTCGTCTGCCTCTCCGTTGATAACGGGTATTATACAAATGCAACGCTGTGCGCGCTGCGTAACGTATCACAAACAGTCACGTTTATTATGATACTATCGTCCGACTAATATATGTCTCTGATTTGAATTTCCCGTGAAATTAAAACAGATATATTATATTCGCTCTCGATTATTAACTAACAATAACAATAAATTCACGTTCATTTTTTTGAAATTTTATAAAAATTTTTTATAGTTTATCAAAAAAATGAAGTATAATTCTTTTTATGAACAAAAGTGAAATGATGCAGCGATACGACGCACCGCATTCGAGGCGCCAGCTACAGCGCAGAAAGCGCCCGTCGCAGCTGCAAACACTCTGGCGAAATGTAAATAGCGAAGGGTTGACACTACCCGTGATACCCTTCTACGGTCACAATTCCGGCACCTATTCCTGCTTTTCAAACTTCTTCCGAAGTCCGTTCGATTTCACTATACCGAAGTGCTGCTGTGCAACGCCGCGCATTATGCGTGTCGAATTTGGAGAGCAGGCGATCATGGCCTGCAAAGCGGCAGTAATGAACGACTGGGAAAGCTATGAAAAGATATCGCGTTCTAACACGAATCCGAAGGCTTGCAAAGCACTGGGTAGAAAGGTCACGCCATTTGTGCAGGAACGTTGGTCAGATGTCGTGTTGGAGGTTGCTATCGAAGTTGTGACGCAGAAGTTTGCATCGGACCATGCGCTCTGGGAGGTGCTCGATAAAACGGACAATTGCGTGCTTGCGGAAATGACGCGCTATGACAGAAACTGGGGTACAGGCATCAACAAGTCGCATCTGGATGCAAATAATCCGCCTGCGTGGCCCGGCACGAATATCTTGGGTTATTCGCTGATGGTCGCTCGACAGCGGTTGCGGGCGGCATACGCGGAAGTGCCATAATAAAAAATATATAAGACACATATTAAAACTCAGAGAATCTTGTTGTATCTGATATACTAAAACCAATATAAGTCACCACCTTATATATACCCATTTTTATATCGGGTGTTATTATCCTTTTCTGGATTCAATATGCTTTCGTAGCACCCATCTCTACTGTAATATAGTACATTTTTAGATAATCGCCATCGCAGACCCCTATGCCTCATGTCTCAATTATAGTTTCTAAAATAAATACTATGCATATTGGAATTTGTCAACGTATCACAAACATTTTGCTGTTTATTATGATACTCTCGTCCTACCTTCGCATTCGAGGGTATATTATTGAGGAATGGTTCCCCAGGAGGTAAAGTTTACCAAGCTTTACCCAATTACAACAAGTAAACGAACTTTCATTTTTTTACAATTTATAAATTGATAAAAAAAATTCGGCGCTGCAGCTAACCTCATCAATAATATAAACTATATTGCTGTCTAAATTGGGAAGACAACAATCTCATATTTTACTATAACTAATTAAACCATATTGGGTCCATTTCTGACCTACCAACGGCGATTCATGATCGTCACCATGAAACAACCAAAGTAGCAGTTAAATATATGCATATGGTTTAATTTTTTATCTAAAATAATCGTTATATTATTGGAAATTGATAAATATCACAAACTTCTTACGTTTATTATGATACTTCGTACATTGTTTCGCACTCGAGTTGGTTATGTAGAGTAATTTTTAATTTAAGCTAGGATGGGAGACATTCCTTCCTAACCTCCCCTAGTAAAGTTAACCACGCTTTACTAGTTGAGGGCATTTTAAATGAGGGTATTTTAATATATTTTTTGGTTACTTAAATAAGAAGGTAAAGTTAACCACTTGCTTTACCTTCAGTTAGTCCCTTTTTGGAACTAACCACTTATAAAAGTAAAAATAGAGTTCATTTTTTTGACATTTTATAAATTATTAAATATGCATATAAAACACAATTAATATAATGCGTCCAAAAGTAACTTTTTATGAAATAAAAGATATATTAGAGTCAGGTTTTCCTTTATCAGATAATATAATAAGTTACTTAGTTAATAGAGATGTTCTGTTAGGCGCAATTGATTCGTTATTACCTAATTATAGAGAATCAAAAATAATGTTTGAACCAACATATAAAAGACATTATAAAACTGGTAAGATGAAATTAGAAAAACATAAAAATTTCAAAAAAAATGGAAGACTTCCTGGATATGCTGACAGAATATTATATAAAATTGGAAATCCTTCACTAAATATTAGAGAACATATATATGACTCAATAAGATTAACTGGCAATGACCATTTTCCAGTTTTATATTTTTGTAGATTACTTTCATTTACCATTGGAATAGTGAGTTGGAATATCGGGTCAGCTAATAAGAATGATATATGCCCGGCAAAATTGTTAAAATATTTTGAGGAATTGGGTGAATATACTGATATATTAGTTATTGGCTTTCAAGAAGCGTCAATATATAGTATTCCTGGTTTAGATATATGGAAAAATATTTATAATAAACAAATACATATAAACGGATCTAATTTCAAATCTTATTTTGGCCACTTAATTGGCTATGGTCTAGAATCTTGTGTATTTTGGGATGATACTGTTGTACAAATTGAGGATTTAACAAAAGATTCTAGTAATGAGAGTTATACAAAAGCGTCTCATTGTTTTCGTTTTAAGATAAAAAATAATAGACACGAATTGATTTGCTCATTTGCAAATATTCATGCACCATTTACAGATAATAAAAATAAATACTTCAAATTTATAAAGAATGCTTCTGAGAAATTAGATAATATTGGTGTTTCTGACATATATTTCATATTTGGAGACTTAAACAGTAGGTCTCGACTTCCATTGTGTTCTAATTGTTTAGAAATATCAATTAAAGATATAAATTTAAATCGAACAATACTTCCCATTGGTTATACAGAGAATGAATATTTGTCAAGAAAAGTGCCTTTTGAGATGCGTAGATCTATTGGTACAAATAAAACACCACTTATGATTCACCGCCCGCTTCCAAAACTTAAAAGCCCGCTTAATCTTTCTTCAAAACGATTTTTTCTATAATTTTGTTACAATAATTTTTATGTACAGTTCTTATCCCTCTTTTCGGTTTTCCTTGAAGAACACATCTATTATAAAGAGCTTTACTGTATTGTTTACAAGGACAATCTTTTGGTAATTCTCCTGTAACATTAAAAATCTCTTCCCACATTTTGAAATATTTATTACTTTCAGAATCATCTTTGGTACCCCCAGTTTGTTTTTCTGGCTGTGGCTCTGTTGCCTCGGCGCGTATGGGAGTTGTTGCTGGTAATATTTTAAATAATTCATTCAGAGTAGATGGTACATTGTCAATATAATTTGACACCATTCTATGATTATCATTTGCAAATCCACAGTGCTTTTTATTGCTATCTTCATAATAAATTGGATAAGGTTGTAATTTTGAATTGGAAAATATAACTAGCGGAAACTTATATGTCTTTTTCATATCATAAATTTGTTTTATGGTTTTGACTAATGGAGTAAAATCAAATATAATAGGTGTTGAACCGCTTTTTTTGTAATAGTACATACTAATATTGTCCAAATTACTAATATCAATATATGAACCGCCGTTATTGTCTTCTATATCTTTTGGTTTTGTTCCATCTTTAGTAATAATACAATTAGATAAACTGGCTGTGTTTAAGTAAAATATTTTTTCTGATTCTTCTTTTGAACGATGAGATTTGTTTTTATGTATCTGACTTTTTGGGTTCAATTTAAGTATTTCGAATAATAATAATTCTTCTAACTGTTTTATTCTTGAAATAGCATTGCCCTCTAAATTTTTTGTTGTAAGTTCTTTGACAACTGCAGCTATTTGTGCATCCGGCTTCGCGAGACTATCATTTGTCAATTTAGACTGGTTATTTGTCATGGCTGATTATTTATATACACATATTTGGATTTAAATAAATTCGCATATAATGTTCATTTTTTTTCAAATATTAAATTGGTAATCTTGCGCTTCTTTGCAGGCGATGGACGGGGTGCGCGTTTTAGATTCTTTAAAAAGTTTCTTATAATGTCTGACATATTTCTTGTCATTATATAGATATTACTTTTTATGTATGATTGACTTTTAAAAATGTATTCTTATAAGATATTACCATATTGAAGGCTTTTGTCATTAATAAATATAGTATTGTCTACAGAATCTTTGATTTTTTCCAAATGAGACACCAATATAATAGAATCAAATTTGTTGAGTAATGATTCTAAAAATTCTGGTATCTTTGACAGATGGTTTGTGTCACAATTTGTAAATCCTTCATCAATTAATAACTGACCACCAATTTTGTTATCTCCAATTGTTAAACTGATAAATGCTAATCTTAAACATATTGCTAAGATGAAATATTCAAAACCACTTGTCTTCTCTAATTGAATATCTTGTAAATTGTTGATAGCTTGAAACAAAAATGAACCATCCGGTTTTATAATATAATCCAATCTTAGATTGGGTTCAACTTTCGATACAAATCGATTTGTTGTATTTATTAATTTTGGTAAGATATGTTCTTTGTAAAGCCAACATCTATATTGCTCATATATGTGCGCCAATAATTGTATATGTTCTAATTTATTTTTTAAATCAATACTCTTTTTTTCACTTTCTTTGTTAATTTCTGTTATTTTCCTGTTTTTTTCAAGCATATTTGCAATGAGTGTTTTTTCTGAATATAATTCTGCGATCTCTTTTCTTAAAATGTCTATTCTATCTTGAATTTTTTTTTGCTTATCATACTCAGGTTTTTGTTCTTTAACAGAATTCCAGTACTCAATATATTTGTTTGTTTTATATAACTCTTTATTGATATTATCAATTTTACCAGTTAATCTTGTAATTGTTTTTGAATTAGATTTACATATACAGTCATATTCATTGTATTTTATAGCATCACTCAATTCAGAAATAGCCTTTTGACCTTTATTAAATATTTCAATTTCAGATTCGTTATCTTTGTATAGTTTGTACAAATACCACTGTGCTTTTATGGAAGCAACAAAAGCATGTCTTTCATCCCATTTATCTTCCTGAGAACAGTTATATTCATAATTATCAATAACTGTTTTGGCTTCATGCAGTGCCTGCTCACAGCCTTGGCCCGCGCATACCGAAGCTTCGATACTGATGCGAAGTCCTCTAATTTTTTCTCTAATTTCATGAAGTTCCTTATCTTTTAATTCAATATCTTTATTACATTTGTCATACTTCTCCCATAAATCTAAACAATTTTTATATGATGACTCTAATTCCAGATGTTTATCATATTCAGATATTTCAAAAACCAATTCATCATATTCTATTTTCGGCACTGGGAGAGCCGGTGCCGGTGGATTAGATTCGAGATTCTTCTTTTCTTCTATTAATTTGTTCAATTGTTGTCTTAATGGTTGTGAACAGCATGCGGAACAGTTTGGATTAAATGGTATATTTACTAGACTATTTTCTGTATCTTTAATTGACTGGGTTACATAAGATAGCCTTTCTTCGTATTTTTTATTTAATTGCTTGTGTAAATTATATAAAGTATTTCGTGTTATTAGTACATCCAATTTTATTTTTGAGTCCTCTATACTATTTTTTTTTGAATTAATAATTGATATGTAAGATAAAACATCTTCTTTATTCTGTTTTGGGCGCCGCGCGGCGTCAGCGCGAGCACTCTCACGTAAAGTAAACAGATTTTCTTCAATACATAAATACTCTGATAAGGTTTTCTTTTGCTTGTTTCGCGTCATTTCTGTGTCGTTAAAAGAACGCAATGCATCTGAATAAGCTTTTTGTGAAAAACGATAATCTATTTCTGATGGTTTGTTTCTTTTTTCACTATTTATTTTGTCTTCGATTGCAATAGCCGCTGCTAATTTAATAATTGGTATTTCAACCATTTTAACCTCAGGTGGTTTAGTGTTTTTTGCTTTTCTAACAATATATTTTAATTCATCAATACTTTTGTTAGATTTTTTGCATGGTGGGTATAAATTCGTTTTAATCATTATTGCAGATTTTAATTCATCATTAAGAGTATTTAGTGTCTTAGTGTTGTTCTTCAGTTCGCGGAGCTGCACTTCTAAAATACTATTTATATTGTGGGTATCTCGCTGGAGGTCTATTATCTTACAATTATTCCAATTGGTAACTAGATTTTGTGTCAAATCATTTAGTTTTTCTGATTTAATGTCATAAATTAAGTTTGCTGTATCTAATGCATCTTCTGTTCCATTCTCCAAAAGCGACATTGATGAACAAGATACATCATAATGTGATTTAAATTGTTTAATTGCCAAATAAGCTTGTTTGAATAGCGATGCCTTTGAATTTGCAATTTTCATTCCAAAAATTTGTTCTAAATGATGTTTTTGCTCAGTTTGTTTCATTGATAAAAAATCGTTGTCATTTGACTGACTTACCATTGTTGTCATTAAAAATCCACGAATATCTCCTAGATGTTCTGATACCCACTCATTTGTTTTTGGTGGATCGGAACAAACAGTATACCATTCATCGCCATTTTTACGGTATACACCACCTTTACGAGGTTTAGGCCTACCTAGACTATCAAAGAATCTCGATATTTTGAATGTAACTCCTTTTATAATAACATGAATGCATGTATAAGGTATTGATTTCTTATCTAAATTTTTAGAAATTAATGCATATGCATTACCTTTAACATTCCTGGATGGAATTGGCTTCCCAAATATTGATACACATATTATTTCTAGAAAGCTAGATTTACCACCACCATTTTTAGCCGAGATAAGATTTGTTTTTCCTTTTAGAATATCAAAATCAAACCAATTTTTGGTATTATAACATAATAAACCTTTCCATTCAATATATTTTATACATATTTTCTCTAAATTATTTGAATTTTCTATTGAATCATTATATAGACTATATTCCTTATCAATATCGAGATTTTTCTTATGACAGATTTTTTTTAGTTCTGAATTCCATGTATCGTCAATGGTAATTTTCAAATCTTCTAATGATGGTACTTCATAATCACATATATTATTTGATTTCATATATTCGTCTAATAAAACATCCGATGCAAAGTCACTTGATTGAGTATCTCCACTTGTTTGGTCATTAATGATAGTATCATCTAAAAAAAATTCTTTTCCATATAATAAATTCCTTAAGTGTGTCCTTGCGGCATGTCCGCTCTCGCCGAATATACGTATTTTTAAAATATTAGGGAAGATAGGATTTTTAATAAATGAATCAAGTGTTTGGTTTTCACAAAACCATTCATTATTTCTTATTGTTAATTTTAAGTAACCATATTTATTTGGTATATCTACCGGAATTATCTGCCCATCAGCTATATTCCATAATAAATATCCATGATTTAATATTGACTCTCCGAAATTTTGTTGAATTAAGGAACCACTATAAGCCGCTTTGAAACCCGATCTACGTGTTGGAAATATTTGTTGTTTATGAATATCACCCAATAATCCAAAATTGTATCCTACATCCATCCAATTCCATGGATATCCTTCTAAAGTCGTCCGATTTTCTGAAAACTTTGAATTAATCATTGTTCCATGAAAAAGAGCAATTGTTGTTTTAATGTTGTCACTAAACATTTTTGGGTCTGGAAAATTGGGTATATTGTCTGCAATACCAGAACCTGCACCCAATTTAAGTGTGTCTTTTACTGATACGAGTCCAAAACCTACATTTGCTGCCTCATATAATCCTGTATTTTTAAGATAGCAGACATTTTTAAATGATACATTTTCAAATGCTTCAAGAAAATCAATAGAATTTTCTATTTGGTCTTGTCTGAAATCATGATTACCTAGAATAATATAAACTGGTGCCAGTTTACCAAGATTGCTGATTAGTGTATTGAATAACATAATGCCATGTGTTTCAACTTTTGATTTATTGTGGAATGTGTCTCCTGTTATAACTATAACTGCACTATTTGCATTCACCGATTCTAGATTGCGAATGCTTAAAAATAATTTATCAAATACATAATTGTATTCTTCATATCTACATGTTATTTCGTCACCATTTCTAATATGAATATCGCTAATATGTATTATTTGTGTAATAACTCCTGATTTTGGAGGTATCAAAGTGATATTATTAGTCATACTGTCATACTATAATATAGAGCGCAGAGCTTAAGCTTTGCAGCGCCCGCGGCGCGGGCGCGGTGACGCGTGCCTCAGCCGCCATTCGAACCCTCGAAGGCCTAGCCGCGCGACTTTTTTCATTAAAATTATATAAAATATATTAAATAGATGTCAACAATTAATTCAGATGTGTTAATTGGTACGTATGCAACATTAGCTTTTTTAGCACCGGTATATCCATTACTTTGTATATATAATGATACCGTTGATAGTGGAAATGGATATTTTTATTTAATTCCTCAAATATTATTACCTGCAGAACAAAGACCACACGCATCTGATGTAAGTTGGCCTGGTATTTTACCGTTATTAAATATTGGTACTAGTTCAACATCAGAACCCGAAGTAGAAGTGCATGATAGCACTCATGTATGTGAACCCGAACCGGAACCGGAGCCGGAGCCGGAGCCGGAGCCAGAACCATAATTAGATTATGCAAGTATGATTTTAATTAAAATTATAAACAGCTCTGTTTGCGGAATATGATTGTAGTATAGAACCATATATAAAATCAATTTTTTGACATCCTTTATTAATCAAATCTTCATTGTGTACACATGGTATATTTGGTTTTATATGATTTGTAAGTAAGCTAATACTATTAACAATATATGGTAAAATGTTGTTAAATTTTGATTTATTACAATTTACAATATAAAGACCCCTCCAAGAACCAATTATGTCTTCAATACCCTTTTTTTTTCCTAAATGAAAAAGAAGATCCCACAGTAAAAAAATCCAAGAGTTCCAATATTTTTGTTCTAAACCTTTCCATGTTCTAGTTGCACATAATATTGTTTTTTTATATGATTTGTGTTTTTCTAAAAATAAACAAATGCTTAATATTCGAAAGCAACCACAATAGTTACTTTCTTCAATATTATTTGATAAATTTGAAAGAAGCTTCTTTATTAAAATCGAATCCTTTTCCATAGACACAGATTGAACATCTTTATTAACCTGAATTTTGTCTATTGAGTGAAACAATTCAGCGCGGTCGTCTTCAGCAACAGATAGCGGTTTTGGTATATTATGTTGGGTATCTTTTGGTGAATATACACATACACCAACAACAAGTGCAATTACTTGTCTTATTTCATTTGAGTTAGGATTTCCTCGTTCTCCTCTAAGAACCGGGTAATCATTTGAAATTTTCCATAAGAATTTGCTTATTTTTGGATTTGATATATGGATGTATTTTGAACAATAAGAAACAATTCCAATCCACCATTTTACAATCCATCCTGAAATATGCATTTCAACAGACCATATTGATGACGTTTTGTAATCACCTTTAGATAGTGCTTTTGTTAGTTGTGATAATAGAAATTTTTGTGTGTATCCTGATATTGAAAGTATTTGGGAATTCATTATATTTAATATTTTTCATAATTTTAGCTGTGGTGGGCGCATATTAAATAGTGTCTATCATATCAACACAACATAAGAAATGACGACGACAACATAATCTAGTTATTTCTAGTTCCTCCAGTGCTCTATATTCTGCGGTGGTATTATTTTCTGGTGTCGCTAAGGAATCTGTGTCCAGTAATTCAATATCATGCTGCGATGTGTCTGTTCTGTGTTTAGCGGTCAGTTTCTGATACGGTATCCATTTATCCGCAATAACAGAACCACATGTAAAACATCTAACTGGTATAATCATCTTAATTATATATACTTATTATAAACAATTTTAAGTCATTTTTTTGACATAATTTATTTTAATATATAAGTTACCATTATATAATCATTATTAGAATCCTTTAATGAATTGTGTATCGTGTAATGATGATTTAAAGAAAAGAAATATTTATTTTTATAAAGATGAATCATATTGCTATAAATGTTGTCATTTTATGATTATACATGAAAATCAATATGAATATAATAAAAAGAAGATAATACAAAAAATACAATCAAATAGACAAACTCGAATAAGACTAATAAAATGGTGTTTTATAGGAATAGTATATTTTTATATTAAGGTTAATATTTTTTAGAACAATAATCCAATAACTAATAAAATTAACATAAATGATTCCCCGAAAGTAATTGGTTCATATTTATCCTTAGAGAATTTTGGTGCAACAGTGTTATAGGAAACATAAACAATATATGTTTTCATTATGTAAGCTACTGCAATTAATAAAAATAACATACATAATGGCATAGGTTTAACTTTTTTAGAAGCACCCCCAAGCTGTCCTGTTACATCCGCTGAATTTTTCAAAAGTAAATTAGTGATACCTATCATTTTTTATATTATTGAAATATAAATATTTTTGTACATATTGTTATTTATACTAAGCCATCTAACATAGTATTTACTATGTCTTCAGGTGCTTTTGACTCGGGTTTTAAAACACCCTTGTTTATTAGAAGTTCTTTTTTTTCAGAATTATTCATTTTTGAAACCCGTTCTCTAATTTTTCTTGTTTTTTTTCTTGTTTTGCGTATAGTTAATTTATCAGGATGTTCTATTTTTAAAGTAACATTCTTTTTACAAACCCATCTTTTTTTTCTTTTATTACTAAGAGTAAATTTGATATTTCCCATACAATATGTCTATATTAAAAGTTTTAGTGTGAGATTATTTAAAAGTAAATTCTAATTTAAAATATTGCTAAAAGTATTTAAAAATAATGAGTTCGCATACAGATTTAGTAAACAGACGTAAGCGTCTAAATATTTATAAAAATTCTCAACAAGATGCAGATAATATAACAGACTATAGATGTGGAAGAGTACTTGCCGACGGTCAGCAAGTACGCGCTCAGGCGCCTCCGGCGGCCGCGCCCGCGCCGCCGGCTGTCGAGACCGCCTATGGCGCGGGAGACAATACAGAATTGCTAAACAATCGTTATTGCACACATCTGTTCAAAAATGAAAAAAAATCAACAGAAAATCTAATTAAGTGGAGGCTTGGTCAATTATATACAGAAGAATCCCAGGCGGCTGCACCCGTCCCGGCACCCGAGGCGGTAATGCTATCGGCCGAGGCGACGGCGACGACACCACCCGTCCCTGTGCCCGATGCGACCCTTCAGGCCGCAGGTCCGATGCCTGGTAACATAGATGGTATTTATAATCCTGAATGCAAATTCAATTGCTCGGATACAGAATACGGAAATGAAAACACGAAAGAAATGTATGAAGAAGGTGTTCGTGTATGTGAAAGCGCGCAAGCGCCATCAGGCACAGCGCATGGTCGTAATGTGTCAACATCTGATACAAGAAGTATATTTAGTAGAGGGAAGGAGTTTTGGACAAACTATAACGGCTTAATTAAAAAATAAATGTTTTTAGAATCGTACCTATGTCAACAAGCCAACACTAATATGTGGTAATAATATTAGTTGTGCGTCATATATATCGAGTGGATTGACATATTCTCTACAAAATCTAATAATTTGTGTCAATGAGACATAATCGTCATTCACTAATTTATCTGATATGTTAAAAGCAGAAATAGAAATAGTTGTTTTACATAAGTTGCTTTGGTAGCACGTCGTCATTTTGTATGATGGCCAGTAGTTTGATCTATCTTTTAGAATATAGTTCTCGATGATAGATGATGCAATTTGTACTTGTTCACGAAATGTATCACTGTTCTTTGAATATATACTAGGGTCTGGTATAACATTTTTACTATTAGCTAATATGTTACCAATTTTATCTAAAATTTCAGCATATTCAAGATTTTTAAAGGTATCTGTTTGGTACTTAGGATAAGTGTGTGATATATCACTACATATACTCATATTATCTGATGTATATTCGTCACTATAATTTATTGAATCGCATTCCATATCATTGTTTATTAACATAGACATTGCATTATGTAATTCTACTTTTTTTGTTAGGGTGTGTTTCATTTTTTTGAGTATGTCATTACTCTAGTTCTGTAATATTGTTTGTAAACCCAACACTGATATCATATTGGGTATTATTGTCAATATTAGAAGGTAATGGTGATGTTGGTTTGTATTTTTCAATTAAATTTAATATTTTGGAATATTCAAATTTTTTATTAGATAAAGCCTCACTGTAAAGGTGATTACGTATTATATTATATGACCTGTCTTTCTCCTCAGGATCTTTTGTAGTTATTAAAGTTTTAATCCACGAATCTATATATGTATCAAACTTTTGCTCTTCAGATTTGTTGGGAGGACCTTTATATATTATATATGTTACCAGCAAAGACCCTAATAAAATGACAGTATCTGATTTAGAACGCTTATAAACTATAAATCCAAAAACAAATATCCAAAATATAAAGATGAATGTGTAATTATTCATTACCTATCTAATTAACAATGAATTTTTTTTATAATGAAATTTGTAATGGTAAATTTAAAAGCAATTTCAATATTGTTAATATTGTTAGTATTGTATATTTCAGTAATATACAATGGTGTAAGAGAATCTTTTACTAGTAAAAAGACTGTTAAAAAAGGAAATGAGGAAGACTGTGGATGTGATGATAATGAT
>CEUB01042285.1_pt1 | contig 36723 bp, 38 predicted proteins | sample 356491 | NCBI WGS metagenome assembly CEUB01 (sample SAMEA2623370, study PRJEB7988) | marine metagenome | isolation source: saline water (ENVO:00002010), including | reverse complement strand
AGCAAATTAGGGTCAAAAATATTTATTATTTCTAATGCATCTTTTGCACTTGGTACTGCTAAGCCCCCTCTATTTATATGTTCAATTGCAATAGCAGTCTTAATATTTTCTTTTTTTGATTGAAATAAAATTCCTTCGCATAAATTAGGTTCTGCCCATATAAAGTAGTTGTTGTCTTTATTTGCTTGATTTAATGAATCAAAAATCAAGTTTGCAGCTTTACTTGCTTGAAGTTTTTCGAGAGCTGATTTGGGACGATTTTGTTCTAAATTACAGGATAATACATTTGTTCTATTATCTAGTCCTATAAAAAAGTTATTTTGTTTATTATCAATCATTAATTAAGTTATTTAAATTTTTCATTAATTCTTCATAATTTGTTTCAAAATAAAGAGATTTCCTTTCATTTTTGATCAATTCTAAATGATCAGAATATCCCTGTTTTTTTACAAATGTATTTAGAGTGTACAATGAATTTGGGATATTAAGGTCCTCGTTACCGTGTAAATTTATAACTAAATTTTGTATGTTTTTGAAGCTACCTTTCAATAATTGCCCCATAGAATGAAGATAATTTGGAGCAAAAAAGATCAAGACTCTTTGATCTTCTGACGAAATCTTAGAAGTTGATTTAATTAGATTTTTTTTCTGCTCTATATCTATATTAGTTCCATGAATTAATAATGAAATAATTCCTTTATTTTCTTTTATTTCTTTAACTAATGCACTTAAATTAGCCTTATCTAAAAAACTTGTATCATCTATATTTTTCGTTTCAAGCAAAGATTTAGTTGTAATTTTAGTAGACTCTACGTTTGGTTGATCAAATGGTTGTATGTCTATTAAAGAGCAAAATATTGATATTGCATACATGAGGATTTGAAATTTATAAAATAAAGATTCACTATAATCAATTTTTAAGTTTATTTTTGTGTCTGTAAATAAATCTTCATTTGACGAAAAGCTTATTAATGGATAAATGGTATTTATATCTTTTATAGGAAGAATTCCGTTTTCTTCTTTACCTGTTGATTCAGAGATAAGTTGTTCAATCCAATCTGCAATATAGTCATTTTCGTTTTGGGAATATATTGAAAATAATTTTTTATTTTTTTTATAATTATGAAAAAGAATTGCTGCTATTTTTATAGCCGGATTATTATATTGGTTTGATTTGCAGTCTTTATTTGCTTTATTTATATTAGCAATAATTTTATCTAAATTAAATCCAGCTAAATAAAAAGGTAAAATTCCTAAATGAGTTGAAATGCTAAATCTACCTCCTGTTTGCTTAGGGGTTGCTAATATATTTTTCTTATCCTTTAAGTCATCTTGTATATAGAATTTATTGATTTTGTTTGTTGTAATGATTTGATCTAAAATTGCAGTCTCTAAAGTATTTCTAGATTTAGAACAAATAAAAATAGCTGTTGATGGATTATTAAGGATTTCTTTGGTGTTTTTTATTGTTGAAATATCAAAATTATCAATAAATTCTATTTTTGATGGATTAATGAAAGATGCAATCCTTGCCATACTTATAGATCCACCCATTCCTATAAAAATATATTTTTCAAAACGTCCTATATTTAAGTAAGTTTTTTCAAAATCATTTATATTGATATTTTTTGTCCATTCAATAGGGATTTCTTTATAATTATCGAAATCACCTAGAGGAAAAGATTCTTTATTTGGGTTTAAAATCTTCTCAATTATATTTTGATCAATTATTTGATCTAAATATTCTTGTAAACTCATTTATTTATTAATTTTGAAATTTTTTGTTCAATAGTTTCTAAAAGAGAATCATATGAATTTTGGAATAATCTGATTCCATCTAATAATAAGGAATCAGTTATTTTTTCGAAGTTAAAGCTTTCCTTAGAATTTTCATATAGACTCTCAAAGTTTTTGCTTATTTCTAAATTACTTGATGATAAAATTTCAGATTTTAGTAAATAATCTATGGTTTCTAATGGAAGGGTATTTATGGTATTAGCTAAAGGAAGATTATATGTATAATATTCTTCATTTAACTCTTTTGCTTTTACACTTGTAGAAGCCCATAATAATCTTTGAAAATTTTCTCCCATTTTGTCTTTATTAGATGAAAATAAATCGTATGCACGAAATGCATTAATGATAGCCATTTTATGAAACAATTGGCTTTTTGAATCGATTATATTATCTACAGCTGTATCTATACGACTAATAAAAAATGATGCAACTGAGTTTGATTTTTTGTTTTTATCTTTAGACTCAATAAAAGCATTTAAAGTATTTTTATAGCTTTCAAATGAGAATAATAAAGTTATATTTACATTGATTCCATTTTCAAGTAATTGTTTTGTAGCTTTGATCCCTTCTGTTGTTCCAGGGATTTTAATCATAAGATTTTTTCTGTCTACTTTGGACCAGAGTTTTTCTGCTTCATGAATTGTTTTGTCACAATCATCAGCTAAATATGGATCAACTTCCAATGATACAAACCCATCATTTTGATTCGTGTTCTCATAGACGGGAAACAAAATATCTGCAGCATTTCTAATATCGTCAGTAGCAATCTCTTCAAATATATCTTTAGGTGAGGAATATTTTTCTGATAAATTTAAAATTTTTTTATCATATGAATCACTAGAACTAATTGCTTTATCAAATATTGAAGGATTACTTGTCACTCCACTTATTCCAGCATTTATCAAGTTTTTAAGATCTCCAGATTCAATCATTTGTTTACTTATTGAATCTAGCCAAATTGATTGACCATTACTAATTAAGTTTTTTATATTTGTCATTTTAAGATAAGTTTTCTTCTTCTATTTGATCTAATTTTTCTTTTCTTCTAATGAATCTTTCTTCATCTACAAACTTAGCATTTATAAATTCAGCTACAATTTCTTTTGCTAAGGCATCTCCAATAATTCTTCCTCCCAAGCATACAACGTTCATATCATCGTGTTCAACGCCTTGACTAGCAGAATAAGTGTCATGACAAATAGCAGCTCTTACATCTTTATATTTATTTGCTACAACAGATGCACCAACTCCTGAACCACATAATATTATCCCTTTATCGTATGATTTATTGCTTATAGCATTAGCTACTAATTTAGAAGTATCAGGATAATCATCATTTGGATCATATTCAGTATCATTTAAGTCTTTTATTTCAAAACCTAGTGATTGAATATGTTTGATTAGTATTTTTTTTAATTCAAATCCACCATGATCGGCACTTATACAAATTTTCATTTGATTTATCTTAAAATTATTTTTGTTTTTTCAATTATTCTATCACTTGAAAAACCAAAAGAATTAATTAATTCTTTGCCCGGCGCAGAAGCACCAAAAGATTCAATAGAAATTATACTGTCGTTGTTTTTAGTATATTTTTGCCATCCTAGACCAATTCCTGCTTCAACAGAAATGATATTTTTGGTCTCAGTTGGGATTATTTTATTTTTAAATTCTTCTGATTGGTTATCAAATAATTCCCAGCAGGGCATCGAAACAACTCTAACTTTATGATTACTGCTTAATTCTTTTGCAGCAATTATAGTTTCTGAGACTTCAGAACCAGTAGATAAAAAAATAATTTCTGGAATATCTTGAGTATTTTCATAGCAAATATATGCACCTTTTGAAAAATCTTCATTTGTAAGTTTGTTATTACTCAAAGATTCTATATCTGGTAATGCTTGCCTTGAAAGAATTAAAGCCGATGGTTTATCCTTAGTGTTAATTGCAGTATGCCATGCAAATACAGTTTCTTTTTTATCTGCAGGTCTAAAGACATTTAAATTTGGGATGCTTCTTAGGCTCATAAGTTGAGATATTGGTTGATGCGTAGGCCCATCTTCTCCAAGTCCAATTGAGTCATGAGTAAAAATCCAAATACTATTTAAGTTTGATAAGGCACTTAATCTAACAGAACCTCTCATATAGTCTGAAAAAACTAGAAAAGTTCCACCAAATACTCTGTAATTTCCATGTGCAGAAATACCATTCATTATTCCGCCCATCCCGTGCTCTCTGACGCCAAATTTTATGTTTCTACCTTCAGGATTTGTTTTTGAAAAATTAGACGAATCTTTGATTTCTGTATTTGTTGACCCAGTTAAGTCTGCAGATCCACCTATTAAATTTGGCATAAAATCTTTAATAAGATTTATAGATTTCCCAGATGATGCTCTTGTAGCTTCTGCATCATTTACTTCATTGATAGAATCTAATAATTTAGCATCCCAGTCAAAGTCGAGTTCGCCATGTAATATTTTTTCTAATTCTTTATTTAAATCAGGGTTTTGATTCTTAAAATCTTTATATTTTGAATTCCATTTTGATTCTATATCTTTTCCATATTCAACAGATTCTCTCATATGTAATTTAACATCTTGAGGAACTTCAAATTCTGAATATTCCCAGTTTAAATTTTTTCTTGTAAGCACTGTTTCATCTTCACCAAGTGGCTCACCATGTGCAGATTCTTTTCCAGATTTATTAGGGGATCCATAACCTATTGTTGTTTTAGCAATAATAAGAGTTGGTTTATTTAAATTGCTTTTTGCTTTGTTTATTGTACTTTCTAATTCATTTATATTTAATCCATCTATATCTTCAAAGACTTCCCATCCATAGGATCTAAATCTATCTCCTACGTTTTCAGTAAAAGCAAGATCATTGCTTCCATCTATTGATATGTTATTTGAATCATATATATAAATTATTTTTCCTAGTCCTAAGGTTCCAGCTAAGGATGCAGCTTCTGATGCAATGCCTTCTTGCAAGTCTCCATCGCCAACTATCCCATATATGTAATGGTCAATTATTTTTTTGTATTTTGAGGACAACATTTTTTCAGAAATTGCCATACCAACTCCATTTGCAAATCCTTGGCCCAAGGGACCTGTAGTAACTTCTATTCCTAGGCTTAAATCTCTCTCAGGATGGCCTGGTGTTTTTGAACCAAATTGACGAAATTTCTTAAGATCATTTAATTCAAAGTCATATCCTGAAAGATATAAAACAGAATAAAGTAAAGCTGAAGCATGTCCTATAGATAATATAAATCTATCTCTATTATAAAACTTAGGATTATTAGGATTATGTTTCATGATTTTTTTAAATAATGTGTAAGCAATTGGAGCAGCTCCCATTGGAGCTCCAGGATGCCCAGAGTTTGCACTATTTACTTGATCTATTGAAAGAAATCTAAGCGCGTTTATCGATTTTTCTTCTATATTCATAATTAATTTACTTGATCACCTTTAGTTTGCATTTTTATTTTATACAAAGATTTATCTGAAGCGATAAATAGTTCATCAAAGTTTTCTCCTCCAAAACATAAATTTGCTGTTCTTTGCTCAGGAATTTGTATCTTTGCTATTAATTCTCCTTTAGGGGAATAAATTTGTATACCGTCCCAAGCTGATGAAAATAGATTTCCATTAACATCAACCTTGATTCCATCTGGCTTTCCAGGCCTGGGAGTAGCAAAAACTCTTTTGTTTTCTATGGAGTTGTCCACGATATCATAGGAAAAAATATTACCAGTAGATCCAGTATCAGTAATATAAACAATTTTTTCATCTGGAGAAAAAGCTATTCCATTTGGTGCATCAATCTCAGATGTAAGTAATGTAACAATATTCATCTTATCAATCATATAAACACCGTTGTAAATTGTTTCTGATCGAGATTCATAACCTTCATGATTGCTCATGATTCCATACTGAGGATCTGTAAACCAAATTGACCCGTCAGATTTACAAATAAGATCATTAGGGGAATTATATTTTTTCCCATCGACTTGATTGGTTATTATATCTACATTACCATTTTGATCTGTTCTGCTCACTGCTCTACGTCCATGTTCAGCTGTAATCATAAAACCATCTAAATCAACACTGTTTCCATTTGAAAAATTAGAAGGATGTCTGTAGGTACCAGTTTTATCATTTTTTAAGTCGTAATAAAGCATTCTGTTATTTGGGATGTCTGACCATACAACAATATTTTTTTCTTTCAAATAAATAGGCCCTTCTGCCCATTCACATCCTTCAAATACTTTTACTATATTTTTATCTTTTAAAAATAATGAAGTAGAACTTTCGTCAATTATTTCAACTTCTTTTCGTAGTTCTTTAGAATCTCTAAATAGTTTTACCATTTACTTTTTTCTTGTTATTCTTTTTTTTCTAATATCGGAAGAAACCAATGAAATCTGTTCTACTAGATTTTTGTTAGATAGTCTTGAACAGATTTTTTCTGTAAAAATTGAATCAGAAGATAATTGTTCTTTATTTGAGTTATAAGTTTTTATTTTTTCATGACTTATACTCGAATTAATAACTGTGTATTTTAAGTTATCTTGTCTATATGAGATAAGGTTGTAAATAATTTCATCAGACCATTTTGTATTATTATGCCCCCATAAGTCATCTAAAAAAAGGTAATCTACATCTTTGCACAAGTCATAAACAAAACCTTTACCTTGATTAGATCTTACAAAATCTCTAACGTTATCAATTAGTTCAGATGATGAGATATAAAAAAGATTTGAATTTTTTTTATTTATTTCATTTGCGATTGCCGCAGTAAGGTAACTCTTTCCAGATCCCGTTCCACCATGAATAAATAGCCAAGAAGGATTTTCACTTTCAACAAATTCCTTAGATTTTAGTAGAGCCATCTCTATTGAATCAAATGTTATTTTTTCTTCTTGAGTTAATTCTTTGTTTGGCTTCCTAGTTAATTTTCTTAATTTTGAATTTTCAAAAACTTTAGGAATTCCATTTCCTTTATGATTAGTACCTTTTGAATCAAGGTGAATAGTCTGTACTAGATTTGGATCCGTGAATCTAGTTTGTGATCTCTCATCAAAATCTAAAATGTTTTTATTTATAACAACAACTGTTGGTAACTTTCGTGTATATCTATAAGTGAATAAATGATCCATTTTTTCTTCTATCCATTCAGAATATTTTTGATTTCCATAATCATCAATTATTAGAAATGGATAATCTATAAGTTCATTAAAAGTATTTTCATCAGAGTTTGAATTTGTATTAGTAATGATATCTATAAATTCTTGAGTAGATTTATAAATCACTGTATTGTCGTTATTTATACAATTAATTGCTATTCCTACAGCAAGATGAGTTTTGCCTGTTCCTGGTTCACCACTTATAACCAACCATCCCATAGGATTTTTTGAGTAATCATCTGCTTTTCTTAAATTTTCTCTCAAGTTCTTAGGATCTGCTTTTCCTATTTTTCCATCAATTCTAAATTTTTTTAGGTCATATTCTAAAAGTTGATTTACTCCTGCAAATCTTAATTTTATTTTAGTTTCTAAATCATCAGATTTACCTTTTTGACATGAACAAGGAACTGTTTCTTTATTTACAATTATCCATCTTGCAGAGTTACAAATTTCACATTCAAGAAAGTCAGATTCATTTTCAAGTTCTTCAAAATAATTTGAAGTGAATTTTCTATTATTTAATATTTCTTTAAGGCTTTCCAAAATTAATTCTCTTGAGTTGACATTTGATTATTTCTAACTGAATCAATAGAAACGAATCTTCCTATTGAATCGTCCACTGCAAGAGGGACTGTATCAGTTGGACCATTTCTATGTTTTGCAACAATTATTTCAGCTTGACCTTCAGGATAAGGAATTCCAGGATTATTTTTAATCCAATCCTCTTTAGTCACAAACTTTTCTTCTCTATGAATGAACATAACTACATCTGCATCTTGTTCAATAGATCCAGACTCTCTTAAATCTGACAATAATGGTCTATGAGATTGTCTGTGTTCAATTGCTCTTGAAAGTTGAGATATCGCTAAGACTGGAACTTTTAAGTCTCTAGCCATTGCCTTAACTTGTCTAGAAATCTCTGAAACTTCTTGTGCTCTGTTTGTCTCTCTTGAGCCTTTATTGTTACTTAGTAATTGCATATAGTCTAAAATTATAAAATCTAGCCCATATTCAAGTTGTAATCTTCTAGCTTTACCTCTCATTTCAGCAACACTTTGTATAGGAGAATCATCTATAAAAATTGATAAGTCTGAAAGTTTACCAATAGCATCGATTAATCTGTTTTCTTGAGATGTACTTAATCTCATCATTCTTAATGAATGCATATTAATTCTTGCTTGTGTTGCTAACATCCTTGTAGCAATTTGCTCTCTTCCCATTTCAAGAGAATATATTGCTACTTTATGGTCATTCATTGCTGAATTTATTGCTAAATTCAAAGCAAACATAGATTTTCCTACTGAAGGTCTAGCGGCAAGTACTAGCATATCAGATCTTTGCAATCCACCTAATAGCTCATCAAGCATCTTAAACCCTGAACCTATTGGAGCATTTTCTCCACTATTTATTTCACTTGTAGAGGTTTCAAGAAAAGGTGTTAAGGTTTCTCTAAGTGGAACAAAGTCTCTGCTTGGTTGATCATTTCTAATTCCGTAAATAATATCTTCTGCTTTAGCCAAAGAAGTATCTACATCTGGATCATTTTCAAATCCTATATCTGAAATATTTTCAGCAGCATTGATTAGTGTTCTCATCGTTGCTGTTCTTCTGACTAGATTTGCATAGTGTTTTATGTGTATAGAAGTAGGAACAACATCAACAACTTTAGCAAGATAGGCTCTTCCTCCTACCACTTCAAGTTTTTCTTGAGTTTCAAGTTCATGAGCTATGGTAATTTGGTTTATAGGCTCTTGTCTGTTAAATAAATCTCGAGCTATCTCAAAAATTACTTTGTTAGGCTCTAAATAAAAATGTTCTGGCTCAAGAAAAGATGCTATTTTCGTAAAAGACATGCCATCTAGTAATAAAGAACCAATAACTGATTCTTCAGCAGATATATCATGTGGGAATAGTTTGTCAGATAACACCATTAATAATCCAAATTTTTTCTAATTATTTGAATTATTATCTCCATTTTCTTCAATTTCAGAAGAGGTTTTTTGATTGTTTTCTTCGTTATTAGAATTTTCTTCAGAATTTTCTTCAGAATTTTCTTCAGAATTAGCTTCTTTTTCTTCTAATTTCTTTAGTTTTTCCTGTTCTATCTTGTGTTCTTCCATTACTTTTACAGATTCTTCATCAGGAATAACATTTAATACAATATTTAATGTGACTTCTTCAACAAATTTTGCAAATACTTTGAATTTTCCTATAACCCTTATAGGTTCAGTAATATTAAAAAACCTTCTATTCATAGGTCTTCCTGTTTTTTCTTCTAATGCTTCAGCAATAATATTAGGAGTGATCGAACCATACAATCTACCAGTTGGTCCTGTTCTTACTTCAATATCTAATTCAACATCCTTTAGACTATCTGCAACAACTTGCCAATCTTTAGTTTCTTGAATTCTTCTATCTTCAGCTTCTGCTCGAAGTTTTGTGGCTCTTTGAAGAGCTTCTTCTGTAGCTAATACAGCCACTCCTTGAGGTATAAGAAAATTCCTAGCAAATCCAGGTTTTACGTTTTTAACATCTCCTGCTCTTGCTGTAGGCAATAAATCTTTCAAAAATAATATGTTCATTTTTTAGTTTTTGCTCCTGTAAAAATATTTCTGATTTATATAATTCTAATTTATAGAATCATATTTTTTTTATGCTAGTATCTATAATCATAACAAAAAACATGGAGTAAAATATGCAATTTGATGAAATTATCAAAGATACTAATTTTTCAGATGCTAATAAACCAAACCTTTTGGACTACCCAAAACAATATAATGATTTTGACTGGAATCGTGATGCTTATTCTAAGTTAGAATGGCTTCCTGATGGAGGTTTAAATAATGCTTATGAATGTGTTGATAAGCATGTAAAACATGGTCATGGAGATAACCTCGCTATGATCTGGTTAGGTAAAAACGGAGAAGAAGAAAAATATTCATATAATGATTTTAAACAAGAATCGGACAAATTTGGTCAAGTGATGCTAGATTTGGGTATGGAAAAAGGAGATAGAGTATTCATTTTTATGGATAGGCTTCCTGAATTATATTTTGCTGCTATGGGAATTCTAAAAGCAGGTGGTGTTATTGCTCCTTTATTTTCTGCATTTGGTCCTGATCCAGTAAAAGATAGAATGCTTGATGCAGGTGCAACATATTTGGTTACTTCACCAGACCTCAGACAAAAGATCTCTCCAATTTTAAAAGATATAAAAACTTTAAAAAATGTAATTGTAGTGAATAAAGACAATAGATTTAAGGATCCTTTAGATGATGGAGACCTTGATTACAATGATTTGATGTCAAAAGTAGATTCTGAAAGTTTCAAGATGGTTAATACTTCTCAATATGATTTTTCTATAATGCACTACACTTCAGGTTCAACAGGAAAACCTAAAGGAGTATTGCATAGGCATCAAGCTGTTGTTCAACAGATGCTTACAGGCCATTGGGCTTTAGAACTCAGCCATGGAGATATGTATTTTTGTACAGCAGATCCTGGATGGGTAACAGGAACTTCTTATGGAATGATTGCTCCATGGACTAATGGAGTTACCCAGATAATTTATGAAGGTGGATTCGGTGCTGCAAAGTGGTATGAAATTATCGAAAAATATAAAGTGGATATTTGGTATACAGCACCAACAGCAATAAGATTGTTGATGAGAGCTGGTGAAGATGTTGTAAAAAAACATGATATGACTTCTCTTAGATTTATAGGATCAGTAGGAGAGCCACTCAATCCTGAAGCGGTAGTATGGGGAGAGAGAAATTATAAACTACCTATTCATGATAATTGGTGGCAAACAGAAACAGGCGCGATAATGTGTGCTAATTACCCTTCAACTAATATCAAACCAGGATCAATGGGACAACCGTTCCCTGGAATAACAATGGGAATTCTTGATGATGAATACAATGAATTACCTGCAGATGAGAGTGGGATTCTTGCCGTTAGACCAGGTTGGCCATCTCAAATGTTTGCATACTGGAAACAAGATGATATGTATAACTCTAGGTTTAAAAAAGGATGGTATATTACAGGAGATCAAGCAGCTAGAGATAAAGATGGATATTTTTGGTTTCAGGGTAGGGCAGACGACGTGATAAATACAGCTGGACACTTAGTAGGACCTTTTGAAGTAGAAAGTGCTTTGATTGAACATCCTGCTGTAGCTGAAGCTGGTGTTATTGGAAAGCCTGATCCAATTGCTATGGAAATAGTCAAAGCCTTTGTAACTTTGAATCCCGGTTATGATCAAACTCCTGAACTTAGAAAAGAATTGATTCGATTTTCAAGAGAAAAACTTTCTGCAGGAGTTGCTCCTAGAGAGATAGATTTTCTCGAAACAATGCCTAAAACTAGATCAGGAAAAATAATGAGAAGATTATTAAAAGCAAGAGAATTAGGAGAGCCTGAAGGTGACATTTCAACTTTAGAGGATGACTAGAATTTTGAAAGGACATTTAAATGAATTCTGAATGGGGAGCAATATATAAAGATTTGGGTTTACAGCCAATAATTAACGCTACTGGTAGTGTAACTGCTTTAGGTGGATCTGTTGTTGCAAATGAAGTAAAAGAAGCCATGGATATGTCTAATGATGTTTATATACCGATGGCTGAACTAGAGCAAAAAGTAGGAGATGAAATTGCAAAAATATTAGGTGTACCTGCTGCCTACGTTACTTCTGGGGCTGGGTCTGCATTAACTCTTGCAGCAGCAGCTTTTATGGCGGGAAAAGATGATGATAAAATTCAGCAACTTCCTAATACTGAAGGAATGCCAAATAAAATATTAATTCAAAAGAGACAAAGATATTGGTATGATCGCTGTATGGAATTTTCTGGAGGTAGATTAGTTGAAATAGGTAATGAAGATGGAACAACGAAAGATGACCTGATAAATGCTATAGATAATGAAACCGCATGTGTTCATTACCCAGTATATGAACAGGCAGATATTGACGAAAATATTTTATCTCTTGAAGAAGTCATTGAAATTGCTCACTCTAAAAATAAACCTGTATCAGTTGATGCAGCTGGTCAAATATATCCATTAGAAAATTTTGGGAAATATGTAAAAATGGGAGCAGATTTTCAATGCATTGCTGCCAAATATATGGGAGCTCCTCATTCAACTGGTATAGCATTAGGGACCAAAGATGTCATAGATAGTATATCTAGACACTCTTTTGTTGGGTATGAAAGTAGAAGAATTAGAGGTATAGGAAGGCCTCATAAAATTGATAGACAAGAAATAATAGGTGTATATACAGCAGTTCAAAGATGGATGAGTATGAATCATGAAGAAAGATTATCTTTAGAAGAAACTAAAACCCTGAATATTATTAATGACATACAAAATATTGAGGGAATAGATGTAAAAATAATTGACAATATTATTGGTCATCAACCATTTGGATTATCTTTGGATATTGATTCTAAAAAATATAATACTGATAATCATGATTTTGTGGAAATTCTTAAAAATTCAAATCCATCCATTTGGACTAGAGTTCCAGATGGAGAAGATTCAATAGTGATTCATGTTTTCGGAATGAATACTGACCAATCTAACATTGTAGGAAAAGTTATTAAGGAAAAATTAGAGGAAATAAAAAAGTGAAAACAATTACACTTATGAGTCCCGGTGAAATGGGCTCACCTATTGCAGAACAAATTATTAATTCTGGAATTGATGTAATATCTCCATTAAAAAACAGATCACCTCAAACATTTGAGAGAGCTAGAAAATATGGAATAACAGATTCTGAAAATTTAGAAAATTCTATTAATGAATCTGATCTTATAATTTCAATTCTAGTTCCGGATGCTGCGAAAGATTTAGCAGTTAAGGTCTCTGATATTTCCAAAAAATTAGATAAAGAAATTTATTTTGCAGATCTTAATGCTATATCACCTGAAACAGTGCAAAGTATGGGGAAAATACTTTCTGAATCAAAAGTAAATTTTATTGATGGAGGAATAATAGGAACACCTCCTAAAAATAATACTATGCCTAGAATATATGTTTCTGGTGAACATTCTAGTTTTTTTACTAAACTTGATGGGTTAGGAATGAAAGTAATAGATATGGGAGCAGATATTGGGTCTGCTTCAGCAATGAAGATGGCATATGCATCTATAACAAAAGGTTATTCATCTTTATTAATTGCAGCTGTAACATTGTCTATTAAGACAAATAACTATGAACACCTTATGAAGGAACTTGAGTTTTCACAAAGTAATGTATTTAATGACCTGAATAATTTGAAAAGCATTCCTAGTAAAGCTCATAGATGGATAGGAGAAATGGAAGAAATTTCTAAGACGTTTATAGAAAATAATATTACTGGAGACTTTCATAAAGCATCAGGTTCTATTTATAGTAATGTATCTCAATCCAAATTAGGAAAAAAAAGATTATTCCCTTCTGATATAGATTTAGAAGGCAAGGATTTTTTTGAATCTATTCAATAATTATTGAATTTTAGAAGTTATATCCTCAATATTATCTACTAGCCTAGAAAATTCTTTTTCACATTGAGTATTATTAAAAACTGCTGGCTCATTATTATCTGAATAATCTGCCAAAAGAGAAATCTCAGTTAGTGTAGGTAGCCCTAGTTCATCGGCCATATCTTTAGCTCCACCAGTTCCGAATATTCCCCCAGTCATGTTTTCAACGACACCCCAAACCTTGAGATTTAATTTTTTGATCATATTTATAGATCTTTTTGCATCTAAAGCTGCTAGCTCTTGTGGAGTTGAGACTACTATAAAACCATCAATATTTAAAGTTTGCATTACAGTTAGAGGAGCATCAGATGTACCTGGAGGGAGATCACAAATCAAATAATCAATATCTCCCCAGTTTGTTTTAGAAATAAATTGGTTTATCGCATTATGAATCATTGGGCCTCGCCACACTATGGCTTCGTCTTCATTTTCTTGGAAAAACCCCATGGACATAACAGATACGCCATATTTTTCAGGTGGAATCATTTTCCCTTCAGCATCAGCTTCAGGTCTATTTGAAATTCTTAAAACTCTTGTAACGTTCGGGCAATCTATATCACAATCTAAAATTGCAACCTTTTTACCTTTTTTAGCTAAACTTATTGCTAGATTAGTGGTTACTGTAGTTTTTCCTACACCACCTTTTCCTGAGTAAACACCTATCCTATGTTTAATTGAATTAAGAGACTTACTTATTTCTTGCTTTTGTTTGAACTGCTCACGAACTTGAGCTAATCTTGCTTCTTCAGCGGGAGTTAATTTTCTAGGCTCTGACATTAGTCTATTCCCAAAAGTCTTTTCCCATCCTCTGTGATTAGATCTGGATTCCATGGTGGCTCAAATACCACATCTACTACTACATCTTCAACATCTTCGATTTCAGCTATACGCCATTCTGCTTGTTGGGCAATATAAGGGCCCATACCGCAACCTTGAGCAGTAAGAGTCATTTCAACATGAACCTCATTATCTTCTACCTCAACGTTATATACTAATCCTAAATCTACAATATTTACTGGTATCTCTGGATCATATACTTCTTTTAATGCTTCTATAACGGAATCTTTATTTAAATCTTCTGACATGATATTTTTTATTTTTGTTTATAAATATGATTATATATTAAATTATATGTATTATTAATATATCTTTTCAAACAATAATTTATTAATTAAGTAATATTTAATTTTTTAAAATTGTTATTATCTCTCTATGAGCAAGATGACTTCTAACCATATCAACGTTTTCTATCCACCAATCAGTCCCATAAAATATGGCCTCTTTTTTTTCAATATCATTAATTGAATCTCCGTATGATCTTATCCAGATGAATTGAGATTTTTCTTCATTTACCCAGGTTGATTCAACATTTATACCTGATTGGTCCAGCAGTGGAACCAGTTTTTTATTGAATAATTCTAGCCAATCATCCATCATCCCTTTGTTTACGGTATAAATTCTTAGGTGTGCATACATATTTATCTCCTCTAATTATTTTCTTTTGTCTATTAAGTTTTTTCTTAATTCAGTTATTTGATCTCTCAATAATGCCGCTTTTTCAAATTCTAAAATCTTTGCAGCATTTTTCATCTCTTTTTCTAAGTCTTTTATAAGTTTATTTATGTTTTTATCTGAAATGTTTTCAATTTTTTGATTTTCAGATTTATTTAAATTAGTTTCTTTTATTTTTTCAGTAATATCCCTAACTTCTTTTACAATACTTGTTGGTTTTATATTATTTTTGCTATTATATTCTTCTTGAATTTTTCTTCTTCGGTTAGTTTCATCAATCGCAAATTGCATAGATTTTGTTATTTTATCTGCATACATTATTACTCTTCCTTCTTCATGCCTTGCAGCTCTTCCTATAGTTTGGATTAATGATGTAGAAGATCTTAAGTATCCTTCTTTATCTGCATCTAAAATCGCCACCATAGATACTTCTGGTAAATCTAATCCTTCCCGTAATAAATTGATTCCTACCACAACATCATACGTTCCAAGACGTAAATCTCTTAGTATTTCTATCCTTTCAAGAGTATCTATTTCAGAGTGTAAATAATGTACTTTTATTCCTAATTCTCTTAGATATTCAGATAATTCTTCAGACATTTTTTTTGTTAATGTAGTTACTAATGTTCTTTGGTTTTTATCAATATTTTTTTGAATATTATCTATGAGGTTGTCAATCTGATTTTTTGTAGGCTGGATAATTATTTTTGGATCTAATAATCCGGTTGGTCTTATTATTTGCTCCACAAAATCTTCTTGCTTTTCATCTTCATATTTTCCAGGAGTTGCAGAAACAAAAATTGTTTGAGGTATCCTATCTTCAAATTCTTGAAATGAAAGAGGTCTGTTATCTTTTGCTGAAGGAAGCCTAAAGCCATGTTCAACCAATGTTTCTTTTCTTGATTGATCTCCCTTATACATTGCGCTTATTTGTGGCACAGTAATGTGTGATTCATCTATAAAAATCAAATAGTCATTATTAAAATAATCTAGAAGTGTCCAAGGTGGGCTACCTGGACTTCTTCTTCCTAAATGCATAGAATAATTTTCCACACCAGGGCATGATCCAGTTTCTCTTAAAAGTTCAATGTCGTAATTAGTTCTTTCTTTTATTCTTTGAGCTTCTAATAATTTATTGTTTTTCTGAAAATAATCTAACCTAATATCTAATTCATCTTCGATATCATTTAAAGCTTCAGAAAGACTATCTTCAGGAGTTACAAAATGCTTACTGGGATAGATAGCAATCTCATCAATAGATCTGATTTTATTTTTAGTTAAAATATCTACCTCAGAGATTTTATCGACAATATCTCCAAAAAAATCTATTTTTATAGAAAACTCTTCATAAGAAGGTATTATTTCTATAGTATCTCCCTTTATAGAAAATGAACCTCTGTTACTTTGATAATCATCTCTTGAGAAATACATTGAAATCAATTTCCTCGAAAGTTCTGAAGAATTTATTTTGTCTCCAATTTTTATTATTTGAGAAATAGATTCATATTCTTTTGGAGATCCTAATCCGTATATGCATGAAACTGAAGCAACTATTATAGTGTCTTTTCTAGTTAAAATTGACCTTGTTGATGCATGTCTTAAACGATCTATTTCATCGTTTATATCTGATTCTTTTTCTATATATGTGTCTGTTCTTGGGACGTATGCCTCAGGTTGATAGTAATCATAATATGATACAAAGTATTGAACTGAGTTAGATGGGAAAAACTCTTGAAGCTCGCTAGCTAATTGAGCTGCTAAAGTTTTATTATGTGCAATAACTAATGTAGGTTTTTTTAACTCTTCAATTATTCCTGCCATAGTAAAAGTTTTACCTGACCCCGTTACCCCTAAAAGAGTTTGAAATCTTAATCCATCATTTATACCTTGTACTAATTTTTTAATAGCATTGGGTTGATCCCCTCTATGTGAGAAAGGGGATTCAATATTAAAATTTAGGCTATTGTCCATGTTTTTTTTTGCATATGAAAATCATCTCTTCAGAAAATTCATTAAATGAATCTAAATTATAATTGCCATATAAACTTATAATTTCAAAATTTAATTCATCACTGAGTCTTATAACATCTTCTAGATATAAAAAGTACTCGTGAGATTTAAGTTTTATCTTGTTGTCGTTTTTTTCTAAAATTTGAAAATTACTATGTAATTTTTTTTCTATATCTATATTGCTTTTACTATATAAATTGTAATTGTCATTATTGATTTTTTTTGTTCCTAATAGGCCATAATTATCACTTTTCAGATAGTTATTTGGATTATGTAAATCAAAAATCAGAACCCCATCTTTAGCAAGGTGTTTTAGTCCTGAGCACAGAGCCTTAATTTGCACTTCTTCATCTCCTACGCTCATTAATGAATGAGAAGGATAAATTACTAGATCATATTTTTTATTTGAAATTGAATCTTTATCTTTTATGTCTAATCTGGTCATATCTTCTTTTATCAAGAACACGTTTTCTTTAAGAGGTTGTAGAGGCTCAATCTTTTCTCTACATTTTTCAATCATGCCTTCAAATTTATCTATCCCTGTCCATTGAACTTGAGTATTAATGAATTCTAATAATATTCTTCCTGTTCCAATCCCCATCTCTAAAACTTTATTAGACTCTTGAATATATTTTGCATATAGTTTTGAATCATTAGGAGGCATGATTTCGTATATTAAATCGTAATATTCTGCCCATTTGTCATAATCTGTTTTGTATTGAACCATTTTTTGATAATTTAATATTTACTTTCATTAAATTTTAAATATAGTTACATAATATATAAATACTAGGAAATTTTTATTTCATGAAACTATCCGATAGACAAAAAAGACTAGGAACAGAAACTGCATTTGAAACCCTTGCTAAAGCTAAAAAACTTGAATCTATGGGTAAAAACATTGTTCACTTAGAAATAGGAGAACCTGATTTTGATAGTCCAGAGCATGTGATAAATGCTGCAAAAAAAGCTTTAGATGATGGATTCACTCACTATGGCCCTTCCGCAGGACAACCTGAACTTAGAGAATCAATTGCTATTCATCAAGGAGAATTTAATGGATATTCAATATCTCCAGATAATGTTATTGTTACTCCAGGAGGAAAACCTGTTATGTTTTTCTCTATTCTTGCTTTAGTAGAAGAAGGTGACGAAGTTATTTACCCTAATCCTGGATTCCCAATTTATGAATCAATGATTAATTATTCAGGAGCCAAAGCTGTTCCAATGAAACTAGAGGAATCCAAAGATTTTAATGCAATAATTGATGATCTTGAAAAATTAATTACCAGCAGAACAAAATTAATGATCTTAAATTACCCAAATAATCCTTGCGGATCAGTGATGCAGAAAGAGGATTTACAAAGAATTTCAGATCTTGCTATAAAAAACGATATAGTTGTACTTTCTGATGAAATATATAAAGATATGTATTATGAAGGTGAACATTACTCCATTTCAAATTTTGAAGGAATGAAAGAAAGAACTATTATTTTAGACGGTTTCTCTAAAAGTTATGCAATGACGGGGTGGAGATTAGGATACGGTATTTTCCCAGACTTTATGGTAGATGACGTTACAAAGTTGATGACAAATTCCGTTTCATGTACATCTGTTTTTAGTCAAATGGCTGCAATTGCAGCATTGGAAGGACCTAAAGATTTTACTAGAAATATGATGGAAAAATTTAGAATTAGAAGAAAAATTGTTCATGATGGTCTAAATTCTATTGATGGTATTAATTGCAGAATGCCACTAGGGGCATTCTATGCCTTCCCAAATATTTCAGGAACAGGTCTATCAAGTTCAGAGTTTGCGGATAGAGCACTTAATGAATATGGTGTAGCTTTATTGTCTGGTACTGCGTTCGGTGAATTTGGAGATAATTATATAAGAATATCATTTGCTAACTCAGAAGATAATCTTTCAATAGCAATAGATAGATTATCAAATATGATTAGAGACTTAAGCTAACTAATTTCTAAAAAAATACCTTTCCCTCTAACTGTCTTAATAAGGTTTTGATTTTCAGTTACACTGTTTGATTTGTCTCTTAATCTATGTATATGTAATCTCATTGCAGATTTATTTATTCCTATTTTATTAGGCCATAATACATTTTCTATTTCTTCATAAGGAAGAACTTCACCATTTTTATCTACTAACTTTTTCATTATTAAGTATTCTGAATTAGATAAAGATATTTCTTTATTATTAAATTTTAATAATTCTAAATTTTCATCTAATGCAAGACCTTTGATATTTTGTTCTTTTTTGTCAATGAGACTATTTTCAACAAATTCTTTGCTTTCAAAATTACTTGCAGGAATTCCACTTTTAGTCTTAATAAACAAGTTTGTGATAATCCATATGTTTTTTAAAAATTCATCAATGTTTTTTTCTATTTTATTTTCTAAGAAAATATATACACACCCAATAGTTTCAAAGCCTTCTATAATTGGGACAGAAATTACAGATTCAAAAGAAATTCCCTTAAACCATTTAGGAAATATATCATTTTCTTCATTATTTATGATTTTTGAAGTACCTTCAATTCCAGTTATAATAGCTAGTGATTTATCATCCACATACTCTGTTTCTAGCTTTTCTAGATCAATATCATTGGAAGATGATTTTGCTGAAGGCTTAAATGATCCGTCAGATTTATTCATTTCAGAATAAATAACAATTTTCGCATTAGTAATTAATCTTATTGATTCACATAACTTAATATTTGTATTTTCATTTTTTGATAAAAATATTTCTATAGAATCAATAACTCTATTAGAAGCTGAATATTTTAAAATCATATTTTCTAAGTTTTGTTTTTCTTTAATTACTTTTTTATTTTTATTTATAGTGATAAATAGAGCAAGTAAAAGAATTAGAGTTGAAACTCCTAAGAAAACTATTAAGATTAAAATTTCTAGATTCATAATAAAATATATTTCTTATTCTATTGAATATTTTTAAATAATTCCCATTATGACTTAATGTCTCTTTTGTTGAAAATATATAATCCAGTAAAAAAAGAGAGGATAATAATTATAAGTAAAACTAAAAAATGTTTTAAATCAAATCCATTAACTATTACTCCATTACTATTGTAGAAATAGTGCAAAGAAATATATTTTAAAAAACTTAGAGAACTTACAGTTTTATATACTGAGTCAAGAACATATCCTAATATAGCAACTCCAGATCCAATGATTGCTGCAGTGGAATTTTTTGCAAAAATAGCTCCAGATAAAAAAGAGATAGACCCACAAGTTATTCCAAAAACAAATAATCCTAATGATCCATATAAAATATTAGTAAGATCTAAATTTATGTCATAAATAATCACACCCAACTGAAGAGTTAATCCAATTACAGCGCTTAGGAGCATAATAAGAATAATCAAACCAAAGAATTTTTCTACGTAATATCTATTTCTTGATATTGATAATGTTAAAAATTGATCTATGGTTTTATTTTCTTCTTCTGATGCTATTAATGACGATCCTAAAGTGATTCCAAATGCCCCTACTATTATTGGGCCAATAAGGTGCATAAACTCTCCATTAAGAAAACCAGCAGTAGACAAGTCATCTCCAAATCCTGCAATTATTTGTAATTGCTTTGGGAATAAATTTAGAATATCCCCAAAAGTTTCAGAAAATAAAGTCCATACATATAATAGAAAAAGTGTATAGAATATTGAAGCTGCGCTAAAAGTTAATATTTTTTTGCGACTTTGTTTTAATGAATTAAGTAAGATATACATGCTAAAAATATTCCATTAGAGTATCACTTAAGTTTGAAGATTCAGTTTCAATGTCTAATATTTTGTAATTAGAAATAAATTTAATGAAATCATCCATTTCTCCAGAAATCATAAATGAAATCTGATCATTATTTACTGAAAAGTTCTTAATAAACTTAAGCTTTTCTAGCTCTGCTACTTCCGGAAAATCAATAAAAGTAACTTTTATTAATTTAAGTGATTTTTTTTCTATTTCATTTTTACTTTGTGAAGCTACTACATTACCTTCTTTCATAATTGTTACAAAATCACAACAATTTGAAATTTCTAGTAAATCATGTGATGATAATAAAATTGTTTTTCCTTTAGCTTTTTCTTCAAAAATCAAATCTCTGAATTCTCTTTGAAAGTTAGGGTCAAGTCCACTAGTAGGTTCGTCTAAAATAAGTAGTTTTGGATCTTTCATGAATGCTTGAATTATTCCTACCTTTTGCTTATTTCCTTTAGATAGCTCCTTTATTTTTTTATTAAGGTTTAATTTAAATCTTTGAGATAAGTCTTCGTATAAATTAGAAGGATTATTTTCTAAACTCAAAATATACTTAAAATACTGTAAAGGAGTAAAGTTTTCATAAGGCTTAAAATCGCCCGCTAGATAAGAGAGCCCTTTTCTGATTTTAAAGTTATCTTTTGTTACTTTTTGTTTTGAAATCCACATATTTCCAGAATCTGGATAAGTAAGATTTAGTAAACATCTCATAGTGGTGGTTTTGCCAGCGCCATTTTCACCTAAAAGTCCATGAATTGTGCCTTCTGAAACCTCAAAGCTTATTTTATTTAAGGCTGTAAAGTCTCCATATTTTTTTTCTAGATTATCTACTTTTATCATTATTGAGCATATGAATTTAATGCCTCTTCATTAAATTCTGCATTGCTAAATACTTTTTGTACATCGTCTAATTCTTCAAGGTCATCTAATAATCTTAATGTTTTGTTAGTTTGATCTTTATCTAAAGATACTGTTGAATTTGGAACAAGGGCTATTTCAGCTTTTTCAAGTGTTATAGATTCTTTGATAGATATTTTTTTTTGGATTGAAGATAGATCTGAATATTGGCATGTAATTTCGACGGTATTATCAAAGACATCAAAATCTTCAGCTCCATCATCTATACTTTCTAAAGCAATCATCTCAGGGTCTCCATCTGTTACGTTTATAACAATTTGCCCTTTTTGTTCAAAGTTCCATGAAACTGCTCCAGTAGAAGCAAATGTCCCACCAGCTCTCGTTATAGTAGATCTAACTGTTGCAGCAGATCTATTTTTATTATCAGTTAATGTCTGTATTATTATTCCTACCCCACCAGGTCCTATACCTTCATATGTAATTTCTTCAAATGAATCATCAGCAGCACCTGCCCCTGATCCCTTGGCAATTGCTCTTTCAATGTTGTCCTTAGGCATATTCTGAGATTTAGCATTATCAATTGCTAATCTTAGTCTGAAATTCAACTCGGGATCTGAATCTCCTGATTTAGCCGCAACTGTAATTTCTCTTGATAATTTAGTGAACAAAACACCTTTTTTAGCATCGAGAATGCCTTTTTTATGTTTTATCGTACTCCATTTTGAATGCCCAGACATTTATAGTATCTCTAAAATATATCTACTTTTATCTTTTGTAGATGCTAGTTTTAAAACGTTTCTTATAGATTTAGCAATTTTCCCATTTTTTCCTATGATTTTCCCTTTATCATTTTCATCAACGGTTAATTTGAGAATAACTTTATTTTCTTCTTCTACGGTTTCTATTTTTATTTCATCAGTATTTTCAACTAGATTGCTTGCTATATACTTTACTAATTCCTCTGGAGATTGAGGTTCTTGATTTTCTGCCATTTAATTACCTTTTATTTTACTTCTATACCTTTTGTTTTCATAAGACTACTCACAGAATCAGATGGTTGTGCACCATTTGAAATCCATTTATTAATCTTTTCCTCATCAATACTTATTTCTGGAGGATCTTGAAGGGGATCATATGTTCCAATTAGATCGATATATTTTCCGTTTCTAGGAGCTCTTTGGTCAGCTACAACTATTCTATAAAAAGGTTTCCCCTTGCTACCAATTCTTCTTAATCTTATTCTTACCATTAATTTTTTACCTTGCTTTCTCAAAAGAGATTTTTATTGATATTTGAATTTTACTCTACTATTTTATCATTTATCCATATAGTTCCATCATCAAAAAATTCCTTTTTCCATATAGGAACTGTTTTTTTTAGCTCATCAACAAAATATTGTGATGCTTCAAATGATTCTTTTCTATGCTTAGACTTTACAGTTAGAATCATACTCAGCTCAGATGGTAATACTTCCCCAAGCCTGTGTATAACTTTAATGAAACTTATTTCCCATTTATTAAAAATCTTATTTATTATTTTTTCAATTTCAATAATTGCCATATCTTTGTATGATTCATAGAACAATTTGGTAACATTTCTTTCAAAATTATTGTCTCTGGTTATTCCTAAAAATATAACCTCAGAACCATCAGAAGATCCAAATTCTTCATTTATAAAATTATTTACTTCAAGTTTTTCTTCAGTAAGTTTTATTTGATATTTATTATTTGATTCTTTCATAACATGCCCCCACTTACAGGAGGAATAATTGCTAACTCATCGTTATCATTTAAAATTTCAGATGTTTTGCAGTACTCTAAATTTTTAGCATACAAATAATTTTTTCTACTATTTATGTCTATCCCAAAATCTTTAGAAATAATTTCTAAAACTCCTGATACTTTAGTAGGAGATTTTAATAATAATTCAATTTTATTATGTCCAATATCTTCCTTGATTTTGGCAAAGAATTTAATTGTTATTTTAATCATTTTGAAAGCTTATATTTTTGATACACTAATTAGTATAATTTTTTTTATATATTAATTATAAGGGGAGATCGCATAGAGGCCTAGTGCACCCGCCTGCTAAGTGGGAGGGGTTTTACCCCACGCGGGTTCGAATCCCGCTCTCCCCGCCATATAATATAAACATGACAACTAAAACTAAAACAACAGATAAGTTTCATATTTGGACAGTAGGTTGCCAAATGAATGTAGCTGACTCACAAAGAGTTGATGTAGGTCTAAAACGACTTGGATTAAATGAAGAAAAAAACATTGAGGAAGCAGATATTGTAGTATTAAATACTTGTGTAGTTCGACAATCTGCTGAAGATACTGCTACAGGACTTTTAGGAAGACTTGCAAAGCAGAAAAAAAGAAAATCTACTTTTATATGTGTTACTGGTTGTATGGTTGAAGCTACTACTAAAACTTTGGCTGAAAGATTTCCTCAAGTAGATCTATGGGCTAAGCCTCAGGACACTCCAAAAATTATAGAAAACATTGCTGATTTTTTAAACTTGTCATCTGATGGATGTGTAGAAAATCTTATTCCTGAAAAATCTAAGTATGCAGAATTTGTACCAATTGTTCAAGGATGCGATAAGTTTTGTACATTTTGTGTTATTCCTTATCGAAGAGGGAGAGAAACTAGTAAACCTTTAGAACAAATTTCTAAAGAAATAAAACAACTTGTTGATAATGGAACTAAAGAAGTGACATTGCTGGGGCAAAATGTAGACTCATATGGGCACGATTTAACTCCTAAAATGGATTTGTCTGACTTAATGCATAACATTCATGATATCTCAAATCTTATGAGGATTAGATTTCTCACATCTCATCCTAATGATATGTCTATTAAATTGATAAACACAATAAATGAATTGCCAAAAGTATGCAAATGCATAAATTTACCTTTTCAAGCTGGATCAAACAGAATTTTAGCAAACATGAGAAGAGGATACACAAGAGATCAATTTCTTAAAAAAATAGATCAAATAAGACAAATTATTCCAGATGTTACATTAACTACTGATCTTATTGTAGGTTTCCCTGGTGAAACAGAATCAGATTTTGAAGATTCTATGGATTTACTTAACAGAGTAAATTTTGATAAAGTTCACGTAGCCGCATACTCAGAAAGAAAAGGAACATTTGCATTCAGACAAATCCAAGATGATATTCCGATAAACATCAAACGAGAAAGACTAAATGAAGTAAATAAATTACAAGATTCTATACAAAATAACCTTAACTCTAAATATTTACATAAATCTTGTGAGGTGTTGATTGAAGGTAAAAATAGAGATAAATACTATGGAAGAACTGAAGGGGACAAATTAGTTTATGTTGAAAATTTAAGCCAAAGTTTTATAGGAAAAATAATAAAAACAAAAATTATTGACTTTTCACCGTACTCACTTGTTGCTGAAAAAAATTAAATAATTATATAAAATTAAGTTAAGACTTTGATTTTTTGAGAAAAATTTATAAAATAGTTTATTAATTTCTTCTATTCTTTTTAGGAGAAAAATAAAAAATGGTAATCAAACATCAAAATAAAATAAAAATTCCAGTAACTGAATTAGAGCAGTCTGCATTCTGTCAGGATGGGTCTAATTTTAGGACTAAAACTCTTGAACAGGAGTTTAAAGCTGGAGTCAGGTGGCAAAAGATTCCTACCAGATATCTTAAGTTAAAGCCTGATGAAATAAAATCTTCAATAAGAGAATTAAAGAAATCATTAGGTAGCAAAGTAATGATTTTAGGTCATCATTATCAGAGGGAAGATGTTATTGAATTTTCAGATTTACAAGGAGATTCATTTTTACTTTCAAAACTAGCAGCAGAAGCTAGGGAAGCAGAAGTGATAATTTTCTGTGGCGTTCATTTTATGGCTGAGACTGCTGAAATATTATCATCTAATAAACAAAAAGTGATATTGCCAAATATGGCCGCCGGTTGTTCAATGGCTGACATGGCATCAACAGAAGATGTTAAGAGATGTTGGAACGAATTAGAAAATATTTTTGAATCAAAAAATAAAAAACAATCTGTTATTCCAGTTACCTATATGAATAGTACTGCATCAATAAAATCTTTATGTGGACAAAATAATGGTATTGTTTGCACATCTTCAAATGCAAAACAAGCATTTGATTGGGCTTTTGAAAGAGGCGAACGTATATTATTTGTTCCTGACCAACATCTAGGAAGAAATACAGCAAAAGACTATGGAATCAAAGAGTCTGAAATGGTTATATGGAATCCTTACAAAAAAAATGGTGGTTTAGAAGTAGATGAAATTATTAATTCAAAAATTATTTTATGGAAAGGGCATTGCTCTGTTCATACAAGATTTTCTGTACAACAAATTGAAGATGCTAAGATAAAGAATCCAGATGTAAACATATTGGTTCACCCTGAATGTACGAATGAAGTTGTATCGAAAGCTGATTATGTTGGATCTACAGAATATATTAAAAATGTTGTACATGAAGCTAAACCTGGAACATCATGGGCCATTGGAACTGAAATCAATTTAGTTAAGCGTTTGGCTCATACTTATACTGATAAAAATGTTTTTTGCCTAGATGAGATGGTTTGTCCTTGTGCTACCATGTATAGAGTTCACCCTGCTTATCTTCTATGGGTATTAGAAGGCCTTGTAGCTGGATTTATGATCAATCAAATCACTGTTGATGATAAAGATCAAGAGTTTTCTAAACTTAGTCTTCAAAGAATGTTGGACTTACCAAAATAAAAGGCAAAATTATAAATATAAATTTACCAGATTTAGATAAAATTATTGATCTTGCTATCGATGAAGACTTATCTTTAGGTGATATTACTACCCAATCATTACAGCTAGATTCAAAAGAAATTAATTGTCAGATTATTTCTAAATCAAAAGGTGTTCTTTCTGGGAATGTTGTTGCAAAAAGAGTTTTTGAAAAAATTGATAAAAATATTAATTATAAAGAAATTATAAAAGACGGTGGAAATTTAGCTGAAAACTCAATAATTGCTGATATTGAAGGAGATGAAAATACTATTTTATCTGCTGAAAGAATTGCATTGAATTTTTTACAAAGAATGTCTGGTGTTGCGACGCTAACAAGATCATATGTTGATAAGGCAAAAAATATCTCCATTACTGATACCAGAAAAACAATTCCAGGTTGGAGAAATCTTGATAAATATGCTGTAAGGTGTGGCGGAGGGTATAACCACAGAAGAAATTTAGGTGATGGAGTTTTGATAAAAGACAATCATATTTCAGCTGCTATAAACCAAGGATTATCTTTAAAAGAAATTATCACTCGAGCAAAATTGAATTCTCCTCATACAATAAAAGTTGAAATTGAAATAGATGACTTTGATATGCTTGATGAAGCTTTAGAAACTGATGCAGACATCATAATGTTAGATAATATGTCTAATGAACAAATTATTGAAAGTATTAAAAAAATTGATGGAAGTAAGTTAGTTGAAGTATCTGGAAATATAGATGACAAAAGACTTGAAACATTAAATAATATATCTGGAATAGATATTATCTCAGTAGGGAAGTTGACTCACTCAGCTAAAGCTTTAGACATATCTTTGAATTTTTAATTTGAATCAAGTATCAAAGTGACTGGTCCTTCATTTACTATATTTACTGTCATTTTTGCACCAAATATTCCAGTTTCTACTTTTATTTGTTCTTCTCTTAGTTTTTCAACAAACTTATTATAAATTTGAGAAGCATAATCTGATTTAGCGGAATTTACAAAACTAGGCCTCCTACCCTTTTTTGTATCTCCGTAAAGAGTAAATTGACTGATTATTAATAGTTCGCCCTGATTATCTAGAACTGATTTTTCAAAATTATCAGTATTCTCGTCTCCAAAAATCCTAAGGTTTAAAATTTTATTGGTTAAATAATTTATTTCTTTTTCAGAGTCATTATGAGTAATACCTATAAATATTACTAAGCCTTTATTTATTGAACCAACTATTTTTTTATCAACTTCTACAGAACCCGAAGATACTCTTTGAATTAGTGCTTTCACTTGGTATCTTTTTTAGAGTTTTTTTCTGTTGTCTTTTTTTGTGTAGGTTTGTCTGATGTATTTTTCTTATCAGTTTTTGCAGTTTTAGACTTAGGTGTTGATTTATAGTCTGTACTATAAAAACCACTTCCTTTATAAATAACACTAGGTGTATCTGTCCAAATTCTTTCAAGATGAGGATTATCTTGTTTGAATTTATCTATTTGACTAAAAGACAGAAGATATTCTTCTATTTCTCCTGTTTTTTTATTCTTAAACTCGTATGTAGGCATTTTATTTGTCTCTAAATATCTCTACTAAAACCTTTATTATAACTCAAAAAGAGTTCGTCAGATTCTATAAAAATATTTTTGAATTTAATATTTTTGTCTGATACTGTTCCTATTTCAATCCATTGGCTTTTATTTAGAATTTGAGAAATTTTATTTTTATCTTTTTCGTCATATGAAAAAAGAATCCTTGATTGATCCTCTCCAAACAGAGCCCCAGCCCAGTTATCTGGAATTTTTTTCTCTATGTCAGCTCCAAAATTATTTTGTTCGCAGCATAAGACTAAAGCCGTCAAGAAACCACCTAATGAAATATCATGGGCAGAATTTATCAAGCTTTCAGAAATCAATTTTCTAATATCATCTTGAATAGATTTTTCAAATTTTAAATCTATAGAAATTTCTCCGCATAATTCTTTGTCAAATATTCTTTGAAATTCACTTCCAGATAAACCTATATTTGTTCCCCAAAGATCCTTTCCTAAAACCCCTATTTTATCTCCGGATTTTATAAAACCTTTACTTGGAATTTTTATGTTTTTGTTCATTATTCCCATAGCACCTATTATTGGTGTAGGGTTTATAGATGATGTATGTCCTTCGTTGAATAGACTAGCGTTTCCACTAATTATCGGAGTCTCAAAAATTTCGCATGCATTATTGAATCCTTCAAAAGTCTTAATTAATTCGTGAGCTCCTTTTGCCTTAGTAGGATCCCCAAAATTTAATCCATCAGTTAAAGCAATTGGAGTTGCTCCCATTACTGAAATGTTCCTGCATGCTTCAGCAATATTTATTTCAGATCCAATTTTTGGATTCACTCCGCATAATCTAGAATTTCCATCACAACTAAATGCAAGCATTTTATCTGTTTCTTTTATTCTGATCACGGAAGAATCTGATCCTGGTTCTATCACAGTATTAGTTTGAACGTGATGGTCATATTTGTTGTATATACTTTTTTTTGAAACTATATTGTCGGATTCAAAAAGTGTTTTAGCAAAAACCTTAATATCTTTTTCATTAAATGATAAATAGGATTTATTTATTTTGATTTTTTTCTCCTCTGGTTGATAACCTTTAGATATTTTAGCTAGGTCATATTCAGGAGGACTTGTTAGAGTTTGAATTGGAGTTTTTGAAATTAGTTCTTTATTGTTATAAATGACTACATCGTTACCTTCTATGAATTCTCCAATTATTTCACATTTAAGATCCCATTTATCAAGTGTATTAAAAATATTTGTATATTCATTTTTTCTTACAGCTATTAACATTCTTTCTTGTGACTCAGATAACATAATTTCATATGGAGTCATTCCTTTTTCTCTTACAGGAACTTTACTTACATCTATTTTTAATCCTAGATTTGACCTTTCAGCCATTTCTATTGCAGCACTTGTAATGCCTGCAGCTCCACAATCTTGCATTCCAACTAATTCATCAAGTTGTGAAATCTCTAAACAAGCCTCAATCAATAATTTTTCCAAAAAAGGATTACCGACTTGAACTGCTGATCTAAGTTCCACAGTTTCTTCAAAATTTTGAGATGCTAATCCAGAAGCTCCATGGATCCCATCTCTACCTGTTTCAGATCCAATAATTATTAGTAAGTCTCCTGGACTATCTGCTTTAGCACTTAAAATAGAATCAGCATTTACTAGTCCTACGCACATAGCATTTACTAAAGGATTGTTTTCATATGATTCATCAAAATAACATTCTCCTCCAATATTTGGTATTCCTAGACAATTTCCATAACCGGATATTCCTTGAACTACCCCTTTTGCTATTTGCATATTTCTATCAATACTTAAATCACTAAACCTTAAAGAGTTTAATAATGCTATTGGCCTTGCACCCATTGCAAAAATATCTCTTACAATTCCTCCCACACCTGTAGCAGCTCCTTCATATGGCTCTACTGCTGAAGGATGGTTGTGAGATTCGATTTTCATGACTATGGCTTTGTTATTCCCGATGTTTATAGCTCCTGCATTTTCTTCTCCTGCTTCTGTAAGAGTGTATTTAGACTTTGAAATTATAGTTCTTAGTAATTTTTTTGTATGTTTATATCCACAATGTTCACTCCACAAAGCACCAAAAAGTCCTAATTCAAGATCGTTAGGCTCTCTTCCTAATTTTTCTACAATTAAATCGTACTCATTCATTGTTAGAGCTAATTCTTTTAATACTTCCTCATTAACCATCTGATACCTTCTTCATTATTGATTTGAAAATAGCTAAGCCATCTTCTCCGCCGATTATTTTTTCAGATGCTTTTTCTGGATGAGGCATCATTCCTAAAACATTGCCTTTTTTATTTGTTATTCCGGCAATATTATTTATTGAACCATTAGGATTATTCATTTGGTTTATTTCTCCATCTTTTGAACAATATTTGAAAAGTATCCTATTCTCATCCTCTAATTGATCTATTGTATATTTATCTGCTTGATAATTTCCTTCACCATGTGAAATAGGGATTTTAATTATTTGATTACTTTTATATTCATTAGTAAAAGTAGATTCATTATTAACTTTTAAGTTAGACCATTCACAAATAAAGGATAGATTTTTATTTCTTAGAAGTATTCCTGGGAGTAAGTTTGATTCACAAAGTATTTGGAATCCGTTACATATCCCTATTACAGGGCCTCCATCATTAGCAAAATTTATTACCTGTTCCATTATAGGTGAAAAACTTGCGATTGCTCCGGTTCTTAAATAGTCTCCATATGAAAAACCACCCGGTAAAATTATTAAGTCTATATCACTAAGTTTTTGATCTTTATGCCAAATATATTCAGTATTAAAACCTAAAATATCATTAGTGGCATAAAATGTATCTGATTCGCTCCATGTGCCTGGAAAAACTACAATTCCTATTTTCAACTGATTAAATCTTTACTTCTAAATTTAAGTTGTGATGAAATATATAATAATGAAATTAGAAATAAGTTCTATGCTTTTTACTGGTTTTTTAAAGTAGTACGATAACTTTTTCTTTTTTTGTTAGAAATCTTTTTTTTCCTAATAGATGTAGGTGATTCAAAGTTTTGTCTTCTTCTAGCTTCAGATACTATTGATTCTTGCTGTACTTTTTTTGAAAACCTTCTAAGTAAAGCCTCAAAACTTTCATCATCTTTTATTCTTACTTCTACCATATTTCCTTAATTCGAACTATTGATTTATCTATTCTAATAGAAATTTAAAAAAAAGTTCTAGGTTTTTAGAATACTTATAGCGCTATATAGCCTATTTATTGAATTTTCTTTGCCAATGGCACACATTGTGTCAAAAAGAGGAGGGGATTCTTTTCTCCCAGTTAATGAAATCCTTATAGGAAAAAATAACTGACCTGCTTTTAGTTCTAATTTTTCAGCTAAATCTCTAAACTCTTTTTCCAAAAATTCAGGATCAAACTTCTCAACAGAACTTAATAAATCTATAGAACTCTTTAAACCATTTATAATTTGTTCAGTTTCTACTTTTTTAGGAATCAAAGATTCTTTTTCAATTTTTAAATTGTCATAAAAAAAATATTCTAATAAAAATGATGAATCAGATATTTTTTTTAGTCTTTCTCTTACAAGGGGAGTTAATTCTAAAATCTTTGTTTCTAACAATTCGCTAGTAACACTTTCGCTTAATAAACCTCCATCAGATTTTGGTTTATTTACCTCTTCAAGAATTTTTTTACTAAGTTCATTATCTCCAAGATTTCTTATATATGCTCCATTCATCCATTCTAATTTCTCAGGATCAAATACAGCTGGATGCCCTAAAATCCTGTCAATTGAAAATTTATTTATAATTTCCTCAACATCCATGATTTCACTATTATCTCCAGGAGACCAACCAAGTAATGCTAAAAAGTTTAATATAGCTTCCGGTAAATAACCTTTGTCTTTATAATCTAAAGCGGATTCAGCTCCGTGCCTTTTTGATAATTTAGCTTTATCTTTTCCAAGAATAAGAGAAACATGTACATATTTAGGGTAGTCCCATCCCAGCGCATCATGAATTAGTACGTGTCTTGGAGTGGAAGAAATCCATTCTTCACCTCTTATGACATGAGTTATTTTCATTTCATGGTCATCTACAACATGTGCTAGATGGTATGTAGGCATTCCATCAGATTTTAATATAACAAAATCATCAATTTCTTTAAGGTTGAATTCTACATTTCCTCTTACTTCATCCTTAAATGGTTTGATTCCACCATCTGGAACTTTAAATCTAATTACAATAGGCTTTTTATCTTTATTTTCCTCGTAATATTCATGAGATATCTCTTTATATCTACCTCTGTTATCATATCTAGGTGGTTTTTTTTCTCTAATTTGTTGGTTTCTTAATTCTTCTAATTCCTCAGATGATGTATCGTCGTAATAGGCCCAACCAGTATCTACTAGATTTTTTGCTATTTCACCATATATGATTTTTCTTTCTGATTGCCTTATTGGTCCTTCATCCCAATCTAAATTTAACCAATTTAAACTAGAAATAATGGATTCTTCAGAATTTTCATCATATCTGTTTTGATCTGTATCTTCAATTCTAAGTATAAATTTCCCATTATTGGCTTTTGCGAAAAGCCAATTGAAGATTGCAGTCCTTACTCCTCCAATATGTAAATTACCAGTAGGACTAGGTGCAAATCTGACTCTTACATTTTCTTTTACCATTATATTTCTCTCAGATATTCTTTAAGATCATTGGGCAAATCAGAAATAAAAGATAATTTTTCACCATTTATAGGATGTTCAAATTCAAGTCTAGAACTATGTAAGAAAGGCCTTTCTAGCTTAGACTTTTTATTTCCATATAATTTATCACCGACAACTGAGTGCCCTATATGTTCTAAGTGTACTCTAATTTGATGAGTTCTACCTGAATATAATTTTACATCTAAAAGTGAAAACTCAGAAAATGATTTTATTACTTTATAAAAAGTTTTTGATTCTTTACCGCCCAATAAAACTCTTCTTTTTATTGGATTCTTGGGATCTCTTGAAATTGGAGCATCAATTATAGCTTCTTTCAAAGTTGGCTTTCCATAAACCAAAGAGGTATAGTTTCTTGAAACATCTCGATTTTTAATCATTTCTTTTAATTTTTTATACCCTTTATTTGATCTAGCAACTATCATTAAACCACTAGTGTCCTTATCTAATCTATGTACGATACCAGGTCTATCAATTTCTCCAACATTTTTTATCTCAGGATAATCTTGTAAGACGTTTTCACTTAGACTTAATTTTGAAGTTTCTCCAGATTTATGTGTTACTAGATTTTTTGGTTTTTCTACAACAAATAAATCGTCATCAATAAATATATAGTTTATTTGAGAAAGTTCTTTTTTTTCTTTTTGCTCTTTAATTAGAATTTCTATTGTTGAACTGGTCTTTATAATCGTTGATTTTTTATTTTCAATAATTCCATTTACAAAACACTTATTTTCAACAATTAGTTCAGATATCTTGTTTCGAGATAAATCTGTTTCAGAAGAGATTATTTTATCTAGCCTATTTTGATTTGTGACATTAATTTTAATTTTCATTTTTTTTTCTATCAAAAAATATTAGATCAACGAAATAAATAGTTAATGCAATAGATATTGATGAATCTGCAATGTTAAATATTGGCCAAAAGCCAACATCTATAAAATCATTAACATATCCAAACCTTAATCTATCAAGAATATTTCCAAGTGCTCCTGCTACAACAAGAGAAATAAAAATTCTCATTGTAAGTTTAGGTTTTTCAATCAAAATGAAATAAACAGTAAAAAATATAGCAACAAAAATGGATATATATAGTAATAAATCTCCATACGAACTAAATAAGCTGAATGCAGTACCTGTATTTCTTGCATAAGTTATCTTGATTATAAAATTTTCAGGGATCGATTCTCCTAAACTTAAATTTTTGTAAACTAAATATTTTGTTATTTGATCAAAAATAAAAATTATTGGGAATAAACTCCAAAATACTTTATCTTTAAGTAGCCAAGAATTGATTATTTTTTCTTTTATTGAGTTATAATTTTTCATATTATATTATTATACAAATTTATTGGAGGATAAATTGCATATTGATTTGAGATCAGATACGGTAACTAAACCATCGCCTGAGATGAGAAAAGCTATGGCTAATGCAGAAGTAGGTGACGACGTTTATGGAGATGATCCAACAGTAAATGCTCTTGAAGAAAAAGCTGCCGAAATGTTCGGGAAAGAAGATGCCGTGTTTGTTTCTTCTGGGACTCAGGGTAACTTAGTATCAATTTTATCCCAGGCAACTCGGGGAGATGAAATATTAATTGGTGATATCTGTCATATTTTTTCATCTGAAGCTGGTGGAGTTTCGGTTTTAGGAGGAGTTGTTATGTATCCTTTGAAAACTAATCAAGACGGAACTATAGATGAACAAAATATTTTAAATGCAGTTAAACCAGATGACTATCATAAACCTATGACTAAATTATTTGCTTATGAAAACACTCATGGTGGATTGAGTGGAAAAGTAATTGATAAAACAGCATCAGACAAAATGGCATTAGCAGCAAAAAAAGCTGGTTTGAGAGTACATTTGGATGGTGCAAGAATATTTAACGCATCTGTAGCATTGAATACTCCAGTTAATGAATTAACTGAACATGTAGATTCTGCAACTTTTTGTTTATCTAAAGGACTTTCTTGTCCAGTTGGAAGTGTAATAGTTGGAGAAAAAGATCAGATAACAGAAGCTAGAAGAATAAGAAAATTATTAGGGTCTGCAATGAGACAAGTTGGAGTTTTAGCAGCTTGCGGAATAGTGGCTCTTGACACAATGGTTGAAAGATTAAATGAAGATCATGAAAATGCAAAAAAATTAGCTATAGGTTTAGCTGAAATAAATAAAGTTGAAATTAATCCTGATAATATTCATACAAATCTAGTTAGATTTAAGGTGCCTGAGAATACAGGATTTGAAGTTGCTGAAAAATTAAAAGAATTAGGTATTTTGATTAATGGGTCTTATACTGATCTTCGTATGGTTGCTCATTATGGAATTGATTCAAAAGATATTGATAATGCAATTCATTCAATGTCTAAAGTTATGAACTCAATATAGTATTATTCAGACCAGAGCTTTTCAAATCTTTCTTTTAGTGTTTTTTCTATGCCTCTATCATTTGGGGAATAAAATTTTCGATTTTGAACTTTTTTGGGGAAGTTATCTTTTTTAATAAATCCTTCTTTAGAGTTATGATCATATGTATATCCTTTTCCAACACCGAAGTCTTTATCTACAGACGTTTCAGCGTTTATTAAGTGGTTAGGAACATCTGTGATTGGATTTTTTGATACCTCATCGTACGCATGGTTTATTGCTTGATATGATGAGTTGCTTTTTTCTGATAATGACAAATAAATGGTAGCATTAGCAAGTGGTATTCTTCCCTCAGGCATACCTATTTTATTTAAAGACTCAAATGTAGAGTTTGCAATTATCATTGCATTAGGATTTGCTAGACCTATATCTTCAGATGCGCTAATTATCAATCTTCTAGCAATAAATAATGGATCTTCGCCATTCTTTAACATTCTAGCCAAATAATATATTGCCGCATCAGGATCTGAACCTCTAATTGATTTGATAAAAGCAGATATGTTATTGTAATGATTATCACTTTGTTTATCATAAATAGAATTGTTTTCTAAAAGCTCTTTTATAAGTTCTTTGGTAATGGTTTTTTTATTCTTTGATTCTTTAGTAGACATTATTGCTAATTCATAGGTATCAATAGCTTTTCTTGCATCACCTCCGCATCCATTAAGTATTGTATTCAATACGTCTTTATCAAATTTAATATTTTTTTTAGAAAAAGATTCGTCAGAAAAAGCTTCTAATTTTTTAATGATTTTTCCTATAGATGTAGAACTATGAGGTTCAAACTTAAATATTTTCACTCTTGAAATTAATGGGTTAATAATTGAAAATCCAGGATGCTCTGTTGTTGCTCCAATAAGAATAATTATTCCTTCTTCAATAAGAGGTAACAACGAGTCTTGTTGATTTTTTGAAAATCTATGAATTTCATCTAAAAATAGAATTGTTTTATTTGAGCTACTAGTTCTTTCATGTAAAATTTCATCTGTTAATTTTCTTATATCTGATAACCCCGAAGATACAGCCGAAAGTGACTTAAAGTTTAAATTTGTAACATTAGAAATAATTTTCGCTAAAGTTGTTTTTCCTGTTCCTGGGGGCCCCCAAAAAATCATTGATGGGATTGTTTTATTTTCAATTAGATTTCTTAAGATTTTCCCTTTCCCCAAAATATGCTCTTGCCCTATGAATTCATCTAAGGAATTTGGTCTAATCCTTGATGATAAAGGAGAATTTGATAAAAGTTCTTTTCTAGCGTTATGTTCAAATAGAGTCATTTTTAAAGAAATTATTAAGATTTTCAATTAAATAACTATCATACTCAGAAAAGATTGTCCTTAAATCTAGCATTAGCATTCCATTTTCAATCTTACCTAAAATAGGAGTACTTAAATTCAATAAATAATTTTCTAATTTCATAATAAATTTATCTTCGTGCATTACTATAGCGATACTATCTAAAGTTGTCTCGGGAAATGTTCCGCCTCCAATAGTTGATGATGTGTTCTTCAAAGAAAAATATTTATTTGATAATTGTTCTAATATT
>CEUB01000191.1_pt1 | contig 43534 bp, 34 predicted proteins | sample 356491 | NCBI WGS metagenome assembly CEUB01 (sample SAMEA2623370, study PRJEB7988) | marine metagenome | isolation source: saline water (ENVO:00002010), including | reverse complement strand
GAGTTTGCCGATATTTTACTCCCATTTTCTAACTCCAGTGATCCTTTGTTCCATGCAATAATACCTTGCTGCATCCAAGTGGGTAAATTTTCATAAGCAAGTTGTAACCTACCAAGTAGATCTCTAGCAGTTGATGCTTTGTTTGCTAGTATTGCTATATTGACATTATCATTAAAAACTGCATAATGCAACAAATACGACACACAAGTTGTAGATTTACCTGTCTGTCTAGGCATTTTACAGATATTAAATCTGTTTCCATGGAAGTTTTCTAATAACTTCTGCTGAAATGGATATAATTTAAACGGTTGTAACCCATGATCAAGGGTTACTATTTTTATATAATTTTTCGCAAAATATACAGGATCTTCCCTGCATTTTATAAATTCTAGTATTTGCTCCTCTGTAAAATTAATTGGAGTATTCGCTTTTTTCAGATTTGGATTACCCAAATATACATTATCACTCATAGAATCTCCTATGTCATTTCATTGGGAAAATGTTTTACAGGTTTGTGGTTTGGAAGCAAACCATTAGCATGTTGATCATGCTCTATAGTTTGTTGTGCAAGACTTACCATTTTCTCCAAGTTTTGAATCCTCTTTTCAAGATTCTCTACTTGCGGGTCCAGTCCATCTTTGCCAGATTGTGTTTTCTTGTCCAAGTTTTTCTCTCCAGTCGTAATGCGATAACTGAAGTTTCTCACTAGCAATAAGATCACTACCTATACCTTTTGAAGGTCGCAAGGGTTCAGGAGACACAACATCTATAAATTCTGCATAATGTTTACCATTAGCATCCTCTATTGAAACAGAATTCTCCATATAACTGGATGCAGAATCCATTTTATCTGTAGTTGTTGTTATTTGTGCTTGAACCCACGCAGGTATATCTTTCTCTTTCTTGCCTAATGCTTTTTTAAGTTTAGCGATGTTTCGTTCAGTTTTGGATAACTGCTTATGCGCCATTGAAACTTCGTGATCCTTGTTCTCCTTTTCTTCGGAGACATCTTTTTTGACTAAAATTCCATCGGGTTGTACCATATATCCCTCTGGAATTAACTTACATTTTTCATCGGTATTACAATAGTAATATCCTTTTTTACAGGACTCCATTTGTAAGTTTAAGTGTCTGATGTACTATTATTTATCATTCCTTGCTTTAGTAACTTTGCTAGATCTGAAGTTGACCCCACATATAATGCATTATTTGTTACGTTATTTGTAGTAGTTTTAGGTGTATCCTCTTCTAAAACTTTAAGTTTTTTCTGCAAATCTATTAACTTATCTGTAGTATCTGCAACGCTTTTAATTAATTGCCCTGCAACTTCATATGCTCTAGCACTAGCACCTTCTTCTGCAACCTCCATGATTCCATTGATTGCTTCCTGGCCCTTTTCAATCAAAGAATATAAGTTACCTCTAGTATATTCATAGTCTTTTTGAATATCTTTATCATCAGATTTTAGACTTTTTACAATCTTCACCTCTTGAGGTTCTGATTTAACGATATCAGAAGCAGTGTTAAGAGCATTATTTAAATCTTCAAATTGATCTTTCATTTACTTTCCGTCCTGAAAGAACTCCAATCCTTCGGAGAATCCAAAATCATCTCCAGGACCAAGTAAAGCATCATCTATTGTATCAATAACACCATCGCTATTTTTATCTTCTGTTGCTTTTGGTGTAACTGTATACCTCATTTCTCTCTTAGCAGTTACTGGATCAGTATTAGTATAGTAATCAACTTCAACTTTCTTGATAAGACCTTCAGGACTATCAGCGATTTTACCGAATAGATATGTCTTAGCAGTAAAGTTTAGTGTGTAAATAAGTGCTCTTCTTGTAGAAAAATCTCCTTCATAATCATCTATAAAAGAAACATTATTTAAAACTATTGGAATATCTCTTTTTTCTCCAATAGATTTAACTAGATCAATAGTTACATTAAGAGATGGTTGAAAGAAAGGTAATATCTGTTCTACGATTTGTAATGCATCATCATTTAACTTACAATATACATTCAATTCAAATCCAATATTGTATGGAACAGGCATATAAACTTTTCTCATTGTTGAAGATGCTGTATCAACTGCTCTGAATGTTTGAGTCATTCCTGTCTTTCTTGTTCCATCATAAGTTAAAGATGTCATTTCAAAAGACATTCTTGGTAAAGATATTGCTACTGCCTTATTTAAATCTGATTGTTGAGTTAATCTTGCTAAAAATTTCTGTCTTGGGGCATATGCTAATGGAACCCTCATTTCATCAACAACATCATCCGTCTGTCCATCATAATGCTTAATATGAATATTATTAAACAATGTTCCGAAAGATACAATGCTCTTTCTCATTATTTCGTGGTAGTAATGACTTCCTAACATTATACTTCGCCAAATGGGTTAACTTCTGTAAAATCTAAAATCATATCTGCTTCTCCTTCAAATAGATCATTTTGATTATAATCATCTATATTCTGAACTGAACCTGCTGCAGGTACTTCAGAGAGTAACATATACTTATCTAAAACATATATAGCACCCGAAGACTGTCCAATAATATTTTCTCCTACATCAAATGTTCCATTTTCTTGTCCAATTTGAAGAACACCTTCTTCCTGGTCCCAATTCTTAACTCGTGCACTTACACTAGAACTTGCACCAATAACAACCTCATTGAACCAGAATGTTCCTATTCCTGCATTTCCACCAAGTGCTGCTGGATCTTGTACCAATACCGTGCAAGGTCCGAGATAACCTGCACCTGGACTGGTGATATTAATACGTTCAATATCATTTGCTGTATCATCAAGAACAACAACACCAGTGGCAGTTGAGAATCCAGATTGTCCATCCCTATCACCAATAGTATTAGCAATACTTACTGTAGGTGGCACAGTATATCCAATACCTGTTTTAGTAAATGTTATACTATCAATCACTCCATCAAGACCAACATTTCCATATCCCTCTGCTGTTTGTCCAAGTGGAGCATCAATAGTTACACTAGGAGCAGATAGATATCCTCCACCCATAGTTAGAATTTCAAATTCGCTTATCTGTCCATAACCATTTAATTTTGCTCTACCTGTTGCTGTAAATTCAGTAGCAGTTCCAGTTGGATCACTAACCACAATAGTAGGTGTAGTTAGATAACCAGCACCTGAAGATGCGATAGAAACTGTATTTACAAATCCTTCGCTAATAGTTGCTGTTGCTGTTGCTCTAAAATTAGTTGCAACACCAATTGGTGTATCTATAATTGCAGAATTTACAGCAGTTACTATTCCTGTTAAAGTAGAACTACTATTAACAAGAGATGCCACTTCTCCATTTTCAATAGTTGTATCAATACTTAATTCTTGCTCAGAACCTATTTGATTTTCAAAATCATCATAAGTTACTGTATCAGAATCTACAGTATATGAGGAAATGCCACTAGATGGTGGTGTTGATGAAGCAGACCCAATAATAATAGTTGAGAATATATCATCTACAAAAATACCACTATTATAGGAGTTCTTTAAAATAGGTGGTGTTAAATTAGCATTAGTTATCAGTTCTTTATCTCCTGCTAATGGGAAGAATACACTTGAATAATCTCCACCATCTACTGATAGAGAAATTTTCTGAGCACCAAATTCATTCTTAGATTCTACGTAAGCATAATGCCAAGCATCATCTCTTACAGATCCACCAACAGTAGATGCAACAGATACTGTTCCAATACCCAATTCAACATTTCCATTGGTGTTTATTCTTAAATTAGTATCTTCTGCTTTACTACCATTACTATCTTTATTTAATTCTAAGAATGTTGAAACACCTGTTGTAGAACTTTGAGTTTTAAAGAATAATTGAACAGCACCTTCTGCACCAATAGTAGTTTGATTTCCTTTCCATGTTAAATTTCTATCGCTATCAGCATCAATTAATTTCCATGCTACTGTTCCAAATCTTGGAGAAGTGGCATCAAATCCTGCAGATAATGTAAGATATTTGATAGTAAGTGTTGGTGGACTTAGATAATATCTACCTACACTAGTTAAACTATAAGAGAATGTAGATATCCCAAGATTTGATGTGAATGTTGTATTAGCAGTTGCTGTAGATGCAATTCCTGTAGGAGAATCAATTGTTAATATTGGATTTCCAACGTAGAATTGTCCAGAAGAAGCAATTGATACAGTCTCAAGGTTTTCATTTGCATTTATTGTAGCACTAACGACTGCAGTAGATCCAACTCCAGTAGGAGCAGAAAGTGTTACAGTAGGTTCTACACTATATCCTATACCCGCATTACCAACTGAAAGACTTACTAATTTTTCATTTGCAATTGCTGTATTTGCTGTTGCTTGTACAAATCCAGAACCAGATGGTGGAGTTATTGTAACACCTATCTTCCCATCTGGATCATAGTTACTTCCACCACTACTTAAAGATATTCCAGTAACTATATTATTTGCTACTACTGCTGTTCCTGCTGCCCCAGTATAAGTTGGAGATCCAAAGGTTATTAGAGGAACATCAGTATAACCATTTCCAGAAGAAATAACATTTGCTCTAGTTACACCTTGCCTATAAGTTTCAATACCTGCAGTTGCAGCTGCACCAACACCTCCACCTCCAGAAATAGTAATTGTAGGTTCTGAAAGATATCCTTTACCAGCATCAGTCAATACAATTTCTTTTATTGACCTCTGTCCTCCGATGGATGTTGTAATAGCAACTGCAGTAGCAGTTCTACCACTAGCAGGTGCTGCTGAAAATGTTACTGTTGGTGTTGAATAATAACCATATCCATCATTATCCAAATGTACATTTCTTACATAACCAGTTGCCATATCAACACCGATAGTAGCAGTATTTCCATAACCAATCATCTTAAGATTGATAATTTCTCCAACATTAGATACTTTAGTATCAATTGCTTCTATACCAGTATCAATAACCTCATTTTCATATTCAAATAATTCACACTGAAGTTCATAAACATAATTCTTTTGTAATTGGTAGAATGGATTCTCATGTTCTACAAATTTTACTTCAAAAAATCTACCACCTAATGGGAAGTATATTAAATCACCCTCTCTAGGTCTATGTGCAAGTTCTGTTTCATATGCATCTCCCATTGCTAAAAATGGTGCAATATAGTCTTCCCATCTTTCCTTAGATATAGTTACAACCAATTCATCCTTGAGTTGCATACCAAATTTGGTTAATACATCTCCACCACCTGTATATCCATCATATGTGTTTACATATGCTTCTATTAAAAAATTATCATCAAATTCTGAACTTTGTACTTCCTGAAAAACTTGTTTTCTATTTTTTATTTCTCTAGGTAAATAATAAACCTCAATACCAAACATCCTCAACTGTTCGTTGATGAGATCTTGTACAAGTCTTTGTTCTGATGCAGATCCTTGAAGGAAGAATGGATTTAATGGCATTATCCTATCATATCTAGAGGTGGTAATTCATATGTTGATGACATTTGATCTCTGATCTCCTTAACTTCGTCAACACCATCTTGATAGATTTCTCTACCGTTAAATTCTATTCCACCAGGTAATTTTACTCCTCTAAATTTAATTAAATTTTGTCCCCATTGCTTTTTGATAAGGGCAGTGCAATATCTCTTTAAAAAACTATCATTATAAACATTAGTGAAAGTTGAAGGATCTAATACCCTATAACAATCAAGAACAATATATTGATCTTTATCCTGAGATTCCCAATCTATATCAAGATATAATCTATTTTGTCTCTTATTAAATCTTATTTGTTTATCAGTTGTAAGTAAAAAATCAATATCTTCCAAATATCTCTTTGTCATTGAATATTGCAATAACTGAACTGAGTTAAAGAAATATAAATCATTTAAAAATAACTGATATTTAATACTAAACATACCACCAGATATTGAACTAGTATCAAATTTAAATATCTTTTCAACACCAATTACAGAATCTGGAACATTTATATAATTTGCATTTTCATACCAAGTACTACTTCCGTAACCCCCCGCAGCAGTTCCAGTTGTTGATGTGACACTAGTTCCACTTGGAGGATCCGCCCTTCCTCTATCAAGATCATCTTGAGTAATTAAATATTTTAAATACATCCTCTCGACACCATCAAAGTGTCTTTCTTGGAAATATTGAATTGCATCATCAACTATATCATCAAGTTGCTCATCCGATACATTAACTTCGAGAACTGGTGCACCAAGTTGCCTTAAGCAGTGATCTATTAACTCCTGTTTAGTGGTGGGCTTTGCCATTAGTTAGAAATCTCCTTCATCCTCTCTATTTATTGTTTTCGGTTTAGTTTTCGACTTTGATTTAGGAGCAGTAACTATTTCCTCTTCTTTATCTGCTCGTTCCAACTCTGCTCTCTTTAATCCTACTACAACTTCTTTTGCATGTTCTAACTCTTTAAGCAAGTCAGTAACCTGTTTATTCAGTGCGTCTATAGTATTATTATTTTGACCAACTCTTGCTTCAAGTGCTATTACTTGAGCAAGTAAATCCGCAGATTTTCGTTGATATGTAGATAACAAAACCTGATAATCTAATTCATTATTCGGCATCACTAATTATTCAATTGTATTATTTATACTACTAGAAGGAACCTCCGTCAACAGTTATGTTCTGTAAAACTCTATTACTACCATCGTGCCCAATTACCTGAGACTGTCCTGCAGCATCATTAACCCATAAACCACCAACTTCAAAGTTTGCGTAAACAATTTCTGTCATAACATTTGAAGATTCAGTAACTGATGATGCAACTGCAACTCTCTGTGCAGAATCATCCCAGTATACTGCAGCAGTTTTAGCAGCAGATCCTGTATAATAATGCATTATCATACCAACATCAAGGTTACTGTCAGAAGATGGTGCTACTAAGTCGCCACCACTATTAACAAGTCCAAGTTCAATTATCGGATCTTCAACCTTTAATGCCTCTGTATTAACAATAAACTGAGAACCTAAAACTGTAATATCTCCAGTAACAGTAACACTACTTGCGAAACTTACATTACCAGTAGTATTAGCAAGTGTCATTGCATCTGTTCCATCAGACGCTTTAACAGCACCTGCTTGTATATTAGGAACAGTTAGAGTATCTGTGTTTGCATTATACTTGAGTTGTGGATCAACAAACATGGTCTGTCCAAGACCTGTTGCTGCTAAATCTCCAGCAGATGCATTTACAAATGATAAGTATCTGTCGTTTGTATCAGCAACTGAACTAACGTCAATAGAACTTGATCTTTGTGCAGTTGAGATAGAACCTGAAATAGTACCGTTAATCTGTCCAGTAACAATTAAGTCTGAAGTAACTCTTACAGAATCAGATCCAGTAGCAGCTCTTAAATATAAATCTCCAGAATTCGTACTAATAGTATTAGCATCTACTGTAGCAATACCAATATTACCTGCAACAATACCCTTTCCAGGTCCGTGTGTAGCAGTAATACCATTGGTAAATGTAGACATTCCTGTTACATTCTGCTGTGCACTAATATCAATAGTATTAGAAGAGGCATCTAATTTTAGATTTCCTGCAGAAGTATTGATTGTTGTGTTATCAACAACACCAATTTGAACTTCTGAAATAGTAGCACTACCATTAACTGTCTGATTACCTGTTATGGTTTGAGCACCTTGTACTAGTTGAGTTGCATCAACAACAACTTCATTATTCTGAGAATCAAGGATTAAAGGACCATTATCAGAGTAAATTGTACGTTCGGAAGTTAATCCAATTTGTACCGTTCCAAAATCAGCACCATTTGTAGCAGTAACAATACCACTTAAACTAGCATTAGCAAATGTTTTACCTGCTGAAGCATCACCAAGGTTATACGTATTATCAGTTTCAGGTAAGATATTTCCTGCAACATCTGCATTAATAGTAATAACATCAGTTTCAGCATTACCAAGATTTACGTTACCGTTAATTACGGTAGCACCTTGTAGTGTTGATGTACCAGTAACACTTAAACCTGCACCAATATATGCGTTCTGAGCTACACTTAATCCACCTTTAATATCTACAGCACCTGTTCCTGCAGCATTTGTTTGTTCTGTACTTGCAAATGTTGTAATTCCAGTAACACTTAATCCTGCACCAACATATAAATCTCTAGCAATTCCAGCACCACCATCAACGATTAAAGCACCTGTTTGTGATGAAGATGAAGGAGTAGTTGCATCTATGTTTACAGCACCGACAAAAGTACCCATTCCACCAACTTTCAAGTTGGCACCAATATTTGCTGATAGTTCTATACCAAGACCACCTTCTGTTTTTAATGCACCTGTATCTTTATCAGATGAATCAGTGGTATTAGTAATATCTACTCTACCTTGGAAAGTTGATAGACCTGTTACATATAAAGCACTTAGAGTAGTCTGTGTTAGTGAACTAGACCAAGAAAGAGTACCAGCAGCATTCGTTACTAGAGTTCCACCATCTACTGGTGTTTCTGGAAAAACGTATGTTGTAACACCAGATAAAGTATTCGGTGCTCTTAATGCAATTCTATTGGTTCCGTCTCTATCTACTAAATTTAACCTTAAAGAATCTATACCATCTTCTCTAGTCCAATATCTCGACGCTCCTAAAAATTTGTTTCCGTTTGAGGTTCCGTCTAAACCTACATAGAAATCGTACTTGTCAGTTGAAAAACCTGGTTCACCAGCATTTAATGCAGGGAGTCCTGCATACGTACCTCGTTTAAACTGAATAACAGCGGCTGCCATTTAATTATGCCCTCATTTGAGAATATTACATTTATTTCACTTTATTCATTCAATCTAAGATGTATTTATAATTTAAACTACCAAACCCCACCATCCATATCAACATTAGCACTTCTGCTAGTATCTGTATCCAATGCATCCAAGAATGCATCGGGCAATCCACTGCTTCCAATTACTGTTCCAGTAGTAGAAGCTGCTGATGTTAGAACAACATCTGGATCTACAAATTCATATTTTTGAGTATTAGCATTATATGTCAGAACGAACCTATGTGCCTGAGTACTAGTATCTACATCAGATACATCTGATAATTTACTCCCCGAACCAGCCAATGAATTTGATGCAATAACTTTAATAGCGTTAGTTGCTCCAACTCTTGCTCTGATACTTGACATTTAAGTTACCCCTTCTCGTACTAATACACTTCCTTCAATCACTCTTGTTTTTAGAGTTGTGGTATTTGATGTTATAACAACGTCATAAACATGTCTTCCTGCTTTTAATGCTGATGTTTGAGTATCAGTTAATGCAAGAGAAACAGTTCCATTAGTAGCATTTTCAATGGTAGCAGTAAATGAAGTTGCTGTACTATCAGCAGCTCCAGCATGCTTTTTTATAGCAGCTGATATTGAATATCCCGTTAAATTGAAGGAGGTATCACCCTGTGTATTAGCAAGGTTAAATATCTGACTAAAATCAGCTCCTTGATTGATTTGGAGATTAGCAACGTAGACTGCCATTAATTATGCTCAAATATAATTTCTAGTTATAATTATTTAGTGTTTAGTCAATTCAGTTAGTAGTTTCTTTATTTCACTTAATTCATTCTTTACGTCATCAAGTTCTTTCTTTTCTAGTATTCTTCTTTCCTTTTCAGAAACGTATTGTGAATACCCAAAAGTGTCCGTGTTTACAATAGCACCAGACTTTGCATCTCGATACAAATTCCGTTCATTTTCAACTCTAATCAAATCGGACATTATGCTAATGCAATTGCACGGAGGTCTTTAAATCTAGGTGCTCTTGCTTCATCAGAACCATTAGCAACAATCTTAATTTGATATCCTGTAAATTGGTCAACGTTATCAATACTAAATTGATATTCATTAAATTCATCCAAATTACTTGAAGCAATTATTGCATCTGCTCTTCCACTATTTTGGGAAACATTAATTACAGTATCCCCAAATCCATCATTATTAGTATCATTTAAGTTATCATATCCAGGGAATAGTAAGTATGTTTGTTCAACTTCGCTGGAATCTGCCTTAAACAACCTATACAATACTCTAAAGTCGGCAGTTGCATCTCTATATGATGCAACAAATACTTTGAGAGATGTTGCAGGTTGCTCAAGATTTACTTGATTGGAAATATAAACAAATGCATGTGGATCTCCAGTAAGTTGATTAGATCTAGAATCATTTACATAATCTGTAATTGGTTTATTTAAACGATTCCTTCCAAAGATCGCAAATGCAGTTTGAGTGTCAATTGCAGGAGATAAGTTCGTATCATCTGGATCTCTAGACATAGAGACTCCAACAGTTAGAGAACGATTCTTAGGTAATGCAGTCAATCTAGTTGTTTCATTTACTTGTGAGCAAACTATTCTTGTACTGGAAAGTTCATTTGCATCATTTATTTGAACTGCTTCAAAACCTTGATCTATGAAGGATGGTTCAGCACCACCTGCACTTGTTCCACTAACAGTTCTAACTGTTCCAGTAACACTAGATGATCTACCAGGTGTAATAATATCAAATTGTGGTTGAATTGTATTGAATTGAATATTCCTTGATACTCTAATATCCTTTCCACCTACAGTAGATTCTTCTCTAAAGTTTAGAGTTCTCTCTCCACTTGATCTGCTAGTTCTATCGAATTCCACCTGATACTTATCAATATCTCTGTAATTCGTTAAACCACTAGACATATTATGTTCAGTGTTTATTCTTGTTAGAGAAACATCTCCAACTTCATACTTATAGACAGGATCATTTACAAGATGTTTTTGTATTGCAGTTCCATCTACACCACGAGTTGCAATTCCAAGTTGCCCACTTCCAATACTATCATAGTAAATGATTTCATTATTTACTTTCAAGTATCCTGATGCAGTTGTAATACCTTCAAATGTTGAATATGAAGTTGTATCTGCAAGAGATATTTGAGTATCTGTTATATCAAGATCAACTGAAAGAGTTGTAGGTACAGTATCTGGTGCTACCCCAGTTATATCAACTAAGTTATTATCTGCACTCATACCATGATTATAATGCGTTAACTCAACAACATTACCACTATACAATCCACCAACAGCATCAGAACTTGTAATCTGAGTACTTGCTAATGATACGCCAGGTGTTTCATTTACATATATTTGTAAATTGCCACCAACAGTAAAGTTATCTCCTTGAACATTAGTTAAAAATAGGGTATCAACATCCATTGTATCCCTAATAGTCATTCTTGCTCCACTACCTTTACCACCGACATCAGCAGTTGTAATTCCAATCACATCTCCAGCAACCCAACCGTTTCCAGTTTGTAAACCTAATGTGTTTAATATAACTCCATCTAAGGATCCGTTAGCAGTAAATGTAACTGTTTGAGCAACTAAATTTCTTCCTCTACCCACAATTGGATATAGAGATACATTTCCATAAGTTCCTGCTGAATAACCAAGACCAACATTTGAAGTTGTAATACCTGTAAAGGAAACTCCACCACCAACATTTTCAATATAACCATTTGCTAGAGAAGAACTTCCTTTTACTCGTGCACCTGGTACTAACTGATCCACAACTGAAGTTAATGTTGAACTAGTAATACCTACATCAATCTTTCTAGGATAGGTCTTAACTGCATCTGGTTGTAGTCTAGGTACATTTTCATTTACACTCTCTAAAGCAGGATTATAGAAGAACGCTGTTCCAGATTCTGGAACAAAGTTTGCTTTATAAAGTTTGAATTTCATATCTTCAAACTGACTTGGAGTCCAGATAGTTCCGTTTTGGGACTTGAATAAACTACCACCAATATACTGTCTAGTTACCATTACTGCTTCAGCATCAGGTAAATTCTGTCCATTTACAGTTCTTTCTCCCATCTGAGCAATCCAGACTTCATAATTATTTGTTGTAGGTGCAAGAAGAACTATTGCATATTCCCTGTTCTGTTGTAAAAATACTGGAGATGGGAATTTAACGTTTGTTGCAACAGAAGCATCAGTAGATATTGTTATATCTGATGGATATAAAACTGCTCTTGCATAATCATGAACTAATCTGTTTGTTGGAGTTCCAAGTTCAACTTCTCTAATCTCAACAAATAATTTTTCATTTTCATCCTTATGTGAGAAGAATAAATCTACAGATGTTAGGAATGCTCCTGTTTCATCTACAGTAAATGATTGTGCTAGAGGATCCTTTCCACCTCTCCTTCTTCTACGACGTTGACGTACTGTTTGAACGACAGTATCTTCTCTAAATGTTTCAACTATTCCACTTGCAGAATATATTCCTTCTCCATGACTTATTATTAAACTACCAGGTAACTGTTCAGCATCAGATACACTAGTACTTACTCTAAATGTTCTGTCTCCTGTTTTAATTCTAATCGTAGGTGGTGGACTTGTATTAGGATCTCTAATAAAGAATGTTCCTATTAAGTCCCCAAAGGTATCAGCAACTAACCTTACATCTGTAATGGTCGCTGTAGCACCACTAGTTGCCCCTACAAGACTCATTCCTGTCGTTACATACCCAAAGTATGATCCTTGAGCATTAGCGGACAGAGAGCGAGTGTCAACGTTTAGTGTGGTTCCTGATGCAGAATATTGAGTAGAGAAAGATTCTGATGTATTATATGGGTTTGCATTATAGGTTATAGTTGGATCATTATAAGGTCCATCTTTATGATCAGGTCGTGCTGTTCTAAATGTTATTAATTTTTCTGAACCAACAAATCCTTCAACAGTTTCTCCTACATTAAATGTACCAGATGTCATTGAAACTTCAAGTACTTTAGGTACAACATCTATACCTGATATTCCATCCATAAATGGATAGAATCTTGCAACAGGTCTTAAACCACCAGCTTGGAACTGAACGTTCCTGGAACGCATGAAAGTATCTGGTTCGCTACTAATTAAGACTTGATCAAGGAATGTTCTTGCAGTATTTCCTGTAATATTCCTAGTTCCGCCTGGTACAACTACAGTTCTTGTCCAATTATCAGAAGCTGGTGTTACAACAATTCTTCCAACAAATTCAACCATGTTAAATGGGTTAACATTTTCTGATCTAGATGCTAATGGTTGCTCTAACCAAGTTTTTTCGTCATATTTTAATGTTATTAGATCTCCAGTCTTTTGAACATTACTATCAAGTAATTGCAAATCTTGACTTAAATCTGAACTTGTAGTATTAACATTAGTTGCAAAAGCAGGTTCTAATTCTAATGAGTAAACATCAATAGGTGTAACTAATTCTTTATCTCCTGCATTTACAGCGACCTTAGTGTCAAAATTACCAAAGTTTATTCTACCACCATCAGCAAAATCATCAACAAAGAATCCAGACTTAAATCTGTTTAATCCTTGAGCATCTTGAACTTGTAAAGTAGATGTACTTAACTCAAGTAAACTTAATGAAGTTACAGATTCTAGTAAATCAATTCTATCTTCAAGAACACCAATATCTTTCATGGTGAATCTCTTGTTATCAATTACACTTATCTCAGCATCATCTGGATGGAAAAGATATGGTGGGAATTTGATAACCGCAAGTGTCATCGAATCATTAACAATTGATGGTTCTTTTGGATTCCTAGCAGATGTTCCTTTAACGACGGATATATTACCATCAATGTCTATAATAATTTTATCAATTCTTCCTAAGTAATATTCAACACCTAATATTGAACTTTCATTAGGTGCAGAAACTAACGTTGTATTTACACTAGTTGATCCAAAAGTACGACTTGCAAAATCAAAAGGAGATTTATTAGGAGCAGCAGTACTGAAATCAGAAACTCTTGGTCTGAAATCAAGAATATCCGATACTCTAGTTCCATCTGTTAATCTTGGTATATCTGTACTATATCTTTCTTCATCATAAGAATTAACAGTATAAAAATCTCCATTATCATTAGCAGGAACGACATATCTATCGCAAATAACTAATAATTTCCTAGAAGGTGGAATGGATTGATTATTTCTTACTAATCTCGAATAATCATAATATTGCTCTTTTTGTCCACCATCAAGTACGAATCTATCTGTGATATCAAGGTAACTTCCAACAGTAACTCTTTGTACAGAACTTTCAATACCCGAATCTTCAAAGATTACACTTTCTCCAAGTTGGAATTTATTGGCATTTAGTGAAACATATGAGATATCAGTTGCAGAATTAGCAACTACTATTTGCCCAACAGCATTACTAACTTTACCTATAACCTTTTCTCCTATTATTGCATTTACATCTAACCCTAAACCACTAACAAATGTGAGTTTGTCTAATACTGGTGCTTCTTTACCTAAAGATTCAAGTACTCTATGAACTTTAACAACATCTGGAGTATTTAAAGATACTTCTCTATCTTCTACCCTTAAACCATAGTAGAAACTAGTAGTAAGACCAGTTATAGCAGTGCTAACTCCAGTAACACATTTGTCAACAATAACCTGATGACTTCTATCATAATTCTTCTGCTTACTCCTTATACCTTGTCTCTTAATTGTAGTATTGATAGTTACATCACTCTTACTAACCTCAAGACCAGCAAAATTAATTGTTGTTCCATTTGCACCAAAAGTAATTTGAGATGAACTTAATGGTTCAAATGTACCATCATCATATGCTACACTGTATGATTTACCCTCATATGGTTCAAAGAATGCACTTGTAAATCCTATATTACCCGTATTTAAACTTAAAGCACCGAGATTACTTGTAGATTTACCTGTTTCTTGATGTACAATTGTAAGAGTTGAATCACTTAAATCTACAGAAGCAACACTTTCAGAGGATAATTTAGAATATAAGTAACCATCTTTTTGATTTTCAATACTTGGTTCTCCTACCGTAAATGTTGTTGTTACAGTATCAATACCAACAACGCCACCATCACAAACTCCAGTTACTGAAGATACACCAGTTAAAGTCAAAAACTGAAGATCATTTGAAACAGATACAACTCTTGCATATGTTTCTGTTGTAAATTGATCTCTTTGATAACGAATTATACTATTAGTAGATATTCCACTGAAAGTTCTTCCTGCACAAGATGCAATTCCTGTTGGTGAAATTGTAATTTTATCAGTTTCTTTGAAATTTCTTGGACTAATATTTTTGAGAATTGTATCTGCTGAGAAATCAGTAGTAATACCACCTACAGTTGCAGAAGCTTGATATACTGATTTAATATCTTTTACATTTTTTGATTCAACATCAACAATAGTACGAACATATTCTGTACTTCCATTAATAGAAATTTGTTCTCCAACAATAAATTGTCCAGAAGTTTGTGTTAGTTGTATTCCTGTACTTCCTGATCCTGGTGAAGTAACAACATAACCTGTAGCACCACTACTTAAACCCTGTATGTAACTAGATGCAGGACAATATGCACTTGCAACCGTATTACCTAAAACTATTTTTGTATATGTTTGAACATCGAATAAGTATAGATCAAATGTAGATGATGCATTACTATATGAAGAATCTGCTAAAGCAAAGTTATATACTCTTGCTTGTCCTATAGTTTCTCCATCTGCACCAAGACTTTCATCTTTTCTATAACTCTGTAGTGTTACTACGTTATTATTATTGTTAATTCCAACAAATGGACTACCCTGAACATTATTAACTTTCAGCAAATTACCCATTTTAAAGGGTACAGATGCTCCAACAAGTGTTGTTGTATCTCTAGGTTTGTCTAAATCTAAAATTGTTGTTCCAGCAAAATCAACATCATAACCTCTAACGTATGCTGTTCCAGATGATACTCTGGCACAAACTAAATCATCGCTAGGATCATTAAGTTGTTCTGTTTTTTGATCTGATGTGTATATTCCGTTATTTGATACCTTATCATTTAAAGATTCTTCAAGATCAATAGTAAACTGATTTACTGTATAATCTCCAGATTCATCAAAAGTTCTCTTAGCAAAATAATCTTTAATTATAGAATAAGTTGTTTTATCCTGTAATTTCTTTATTTCTCCCCTATCAATTCTTACTAACTCTACAAAATTCTTATCGTCAAAGTCAGTTAATATTTTCTTTCCTAATTTAGCAGTTATCTTTAACCTATCTGCACCAGGTGCAGCAAAGTTAGAGAATCCTCTAGCATTATCATATAAATCAGAATCATCCCCTGCAGAAATTAATTCTTCATTTACAACTAATCCAACTCTATAAGAAGAATCATTTTTATATGAATCTAATACAATAGTATCTGTTTGAACACTTACAAATGTTCCACGAATGAAATATATTCCACTAGATACATGAACTGCAGCTGCAGTTGCTGTAGCATCTACATCAAGAACAGAAGCAAAACTATCTCCTGCACTAATTGTAGTATTACCATAAGTTACCGAATCTTCAGCAATTAGAGTTTCTCCATCTGAAAATGGGTTAAATTGGAAACTATTGTCAGAATTGAGATATTTTACATAAATTGTTGGATATTCTATTCCATCAGTAGGTGGAAAAACAACTTTTTGAATAGTTCCTGTTACACCAGAAGTTGCTCCAGATATTCTCTTACCAACAAAATCATTCAAGTATATATTTAAATCTAATCCAAAATGCGTTGGATTGATCTTTACCGCCTCAAAAAATCTATCATATGTAACCCCACCTGGAATTACCATAGATCCTTCTTTGAAAATATGGCTACCAAATGATTCAATCTGACCTTGCAGTATTGATTGTAAGGTCGTTAATTCTCTTGCCTGAATAGGATATCCTGGCTTGAAAAGGACTCGATAAAAATTATTATCCTTATCGAAGTCATCATAATACGGATTTATATTTAAATTAGTCTTTTGGGGCATCTCTAGAATTCCAGAATGATCTTAATGTCTTCTTTTTGCCTTGCGTCTCTAGTAACTAATGGTCTATTATCCAAGTATATTAGATCGCCAGATGTTTTATTTATCTCAGGTTCGGCAAGTCCCTTTGTAAATTGAATCCCAAGGTTGATATTTTTATTACCAGTAGGGTTAGTGGTAATACCAGTAAATCCATTATCTATTTTTCCAGAGAACCCATTACTCGTTTTAATTTGTGGACCATCTGAATCAAAATCATATCTCCTACCCTCACTACTTACACCAACATAATCTTGTTGATTATATTCTGTTGGGTGATAATTTTGGGATCTATCTTGGAAAAACTTAAGGACTTTTGTTTTTTCATCATATGATGCAACATATCCTCCAGCAGTAACATCTTTACCATCTACTGTGATACTTTGAGTTATCTTATTACCAACAGTTAAGAAATTTTCTCCTGATATTGTTCCATCATCTAATAATTTAATAGCATTTGTACCACTAAATTGATTATCATTGAAAATATTAGTAGAACTTCCCCTTAAAGGATTCTTAACTACTGCAATTTGTGCAAATTTGGTATCTGTTGGGAAATCCTTATCAGAATCATCAAATCTTGCATATAATAAAACTCTGTCAGTTCCTAATTCCTTATAAAGATCATGCCCATGTCCTTTGGATGGGGGAATGATTGGAATTAATTTAGCAGGATTAGGTATACTGCCAGTTGGTTGCCTTGTTCCCAAATCAACCATTGCATAAGTATATCCCTTACCACCAGATGAAATAACAGCATCTGTTATTCTACCAAGACTATCGACAGTTATTACTGCTTTAGCACCTGTACCATCTCCAACAATAGGAACTTCTCCACCAGAATAACCAGCACCAGGATCTTCAATAAAGATGTTTTTTATCTGATTTTCATTTGAATCCGAATTACCATTCTCTCTAACTGCTTGAATTTGAGAGTCGGTTGATGTTGCCCAATCATTAGGAACAGAAATATACTCTGTAGAATCAAATTTGATTATATCGCTTGGTGCAACAGTAAACAGATATTTCCAAACATATCCATCTCCACTCTCTCCTGCTTTAGATGGTTCTAAATCAGTGAAAAATGGTTCATCTTCTGAACCTTTACCAGTTGTATTGATACCAGAAGAACCATTGTTAATACAAACATAGACTCTGAAATCAGTATTCATTACATAATATCTTGCATCATATAGTCTTGATGAAGAAGTTTCTGGAGATTTATTATCAGGACCATAATCATGCCTGAATATTTCATACGTGGTTCCACGTTTCCAGTCAACTCTTCTTATTAATCTTCTAATATTAGAAGTACCTAATTTTTTACCAAATAGAATAGTATCTTGTGCATGATTAATATAATTAAAATTATCTGTGGGATCAGGCGTTGCAGTATCCCAATTATCAACTCTACCAAATCCAACTGCAGCAGCTGGATTTGCTAAACCCACGGTAATATAATACGAGTTACTGGTATTACCTACCGACTCAATAAAATTGTTCGCGTTTAATATTCTAAATTGGTCAGTAATTATTGCCGACATTGTTTGACAGTTTTCTTTCTATTTATTACATTAATCTGGGAGAGTTTTTCTGATCGCTCCATTATCCCTCAAACCGTAACCTCTTCTTTGAATTAGAGGGTATGTTGAAAGACCTGCAGTAACAGTTCTACCAGAGATTCCTATTGCAATTGGTTCAGAATTTCTTACAAGATTAGTAAGTCTTCCCCAAGAATAGTATCCGTTAGGATTATATATCGAAGTTCCAAGTGTCTGTATTCCAGTTGTTACTGTATCAGACTTAATATTGCACACAATTTCATTTGCAACAGGGATTTGATGAACCCGATAAACGTTATCAGCAAATTCTGTTCCTACTCCGATAATATCATTATCATGAGTGTAAATTGAGGTAACACCACTTCCAACTGCGGTATCGGTAACAACAATATGATAACCAACCTGTAAATCAAGAGTGTTGTTAGTAAAGAACTTGATTGCTAAATCAGTTCCAATACCAGCAACTGTTGAAATACCAGTTATTATTCCAGTGTTACCTTGGACAGATTGAATGTTTGTTACTTCCTCTTTTATTAACCTTGGTTGAGGTATGATTATTTGAGGAGGAACAGGTGTATTAAGTGAATTAGTGTATCCAAGACCTACATTAGTAACACTTATTGATGCAACTGATCCATTTGTGATGGTAGCAGTTCCTATTGCTGTTGTACCAATACCAACTCCAATGAATTTAGGAGCAGAGAATTTAATATCAACAGTTGCTGTTGTGTATCCAGAACCCACATTGGTTATATCAATTGTTGATGTATCAACCCTTCCGAGAGCATCAACTCCTACAGTTGCAGCAGCAGAAACGATATTAATATCATCCAATACAACAGCATCAACATATGCGGTTACTACACTAGACTCATTTTCTTCATAATTGAAGAATTGTCCATTATCAACAAGTATGTCAGTATCTCCAACATTAACATCTCTGATAATTCTTGAAGTTGGGAATACCATTCCCTCAATAGAATCTCTTGCTTTAGAAACTAACCTTCCATTTATAAAGATATCTCTCTTTTGCTTAGTCCAATTAACATTTCTATCATTGAACTCATCAATACCAACATCGCTGTAAATATTAGTTTCAATTTTATCTGATGATGATACATCATAAATTGTTCTGCCTTCTGATTGATTTACAGAAGTGTCAATACCAGCTGCTTTTCTAACTGATAGAATATCTCCAACCTTTACTGTTTCTGGAACATCAGTTTCTACACTATCAATCAATCTTGTTCCATTATAGAAGAATATAGAAACATGATCTTCTGGTTTAGGTGCTTCAATGAATTGTACTGATGATCCACCATCAAAAATGTATGCTTTCTTAGGTTCTTGTAAAATACCATTTATGAATATTAATAATACCGCATCAATATCAATCAATGTTGAATCGTTATCAGTGGCATCTTTTTGGAAACTAACCAATTCAGCATTATAGAACAGTGGGAATACTGATCTAACTCCATCTTGAAGAGTGCTAATAGGATCAATAAAGTCTAATTGTCCAAACTGCCAAGAAGCAAATCTGTCAGAGAATACATCAACAACTTCCAATTCAAATGGTTTTATTGGTTTTTTCAATCCTTTTGCTGTTACCAATCCAACGGGTGCAAATACATCTCCAAGTTGGAATGAATATCCTGCACCTTTAACTGAGAAATCAGAAACTTCAAAGAACTTAGCAGGAGCAAATGATTTTTTAGATGTTACTGTACCAAAACCAATAGCACTAGTAACAATACCAATAAATGAATTTACTGAAGACCTTACATTTGCACATCCATTAGCATCTGTATTGAATCCAACAACAGGATCTGCTGTAATTGTTAGATCAAAGACTTGATCTCTTGTTGTGTAATCGGACTTAGCAATTGCTACGTTGTTAATAACTTTATTTGCTAAATCGCGAGCAGCATGGAATACAAAGATTGATTCTTGTTCTTCTCCAGCAACATGTGCTCCAGTAATATAAAGATTAGCAGCATCCCATGTTTCATCGTTACCACCAAATCTTAAGTTAAATGAAACTGATTCAAGAACATCAATAACATCATCCTTACAATTTTGACTTCCACCAGCAACAGTGAATGATGGATATACATCCAACATCTCTCCAACAGAAACATCAGCAATAAATTCTTTGTTTGCTTCTATTAAATCTGCAGCATCTGCAAATCTGTTTCCAAATATTGGATTAGTATTAGATCCTACTTTAAGATTAATTAATTCGTTTATACCAGTTTCGCTTGTTTGTCCTATACCTCTTCTTGATACACCTGTGATATCCAAGTCTGTATATGTTGGTTCATCAACCAATACATCTGGATTAACATACCCAGTACCACCATCTACAATAGTAAACTTAAGTTGTCCACCTGTTCCATTTACAGATGTTCCTGCGTTAATTGTAATTGTATCAGTTGTTGTTGCACCTATACCTAAAACTGCACCATATATTGGATCCGATGCTCTTGGGTATGCATGGAATGATCCATGATTATCTTGAGCACAAGTAAAGGTTAAACTTCTTGTGTGTATACCAACTGAACCACCTGGATCATCAGTTCTAATATTAGCAAGTTCTGCCCTAACAAAAGTATGTGTAGATGTGTCTGAAGATTCACCTACGAATACAGTAAATGAGTCTGCATCAACTTTAGTTATTGCTAACCATTTAGCACTAGAAGGATCATCTTCTCTTGGATAATAATGTTCGGTTAAATTATTATCTTTCGCACATTTAAATGTAAATGATTCATTTGCAAGTTGAACTCTTTCACCAGTTACCATACCATGATTAGTGGTGGTATTTACTGTCAATAAACCCGTAGATGGGTTATAAGACGCAGTATTGGTTGTTAATATACCTGCAGCTATAAATCCATGACCAGCACCAACATTCAATACAAGATCGCCTGTGGATGGTTCGTAAGATGCTGTGGATATTGATACACTAGAATTTAAACTTCTTCCAACATTAATAGTAAAACTAGTCGTTGTGTCAACAGTAACAGCAGTAGTTATTCCTGCAATTGGATCATGAGGACGAGGATAAGCATGAACAGTAGCAAAATTATCTCTTGCACATTTAAACTTAAGACTACCCTCATCAATAGTAATAGTATCGTTAGTGCTCATTCCATGTACACCAGCAAATATTAATCTTAATGCACCAGTTGCTGGATTATATTCTGCACCATTAGGTGTCTTCTGACTTCCTACCTCTGAACCACTTTGGACATTTAAAGTACCTGTAGTGGCAGAATCAAAGGTATGTGCATATTGTCCACCATAATGAATATTATTTGCTGTACTGGACCAGAACTTATGTTCGTTAGTTAGAACTTCTGCAGTTATATTTGCAGAATCTCCTGTATGTCCAGGTTCGTATACACTAATACCAATTGCTACTCTTCCATTATAACCAGATCCAAATGCTCTAGAAGTAGAATTGTAATATGGATATACAGTTCCAAATCCAACATAAGTTTGATCGAATGTGGAGATTCCAATTTTTACTTTAATATTTGTGGAATCAACAATTTGAGTTATTGGGAATATATTACCTAATGTAGTATTTCCATATGTCGTAATACCCAATGCACTAGTAAACTTCATACCATCTATGAAGACATCTTGATTCTGTGCATTTAAATTATGAGCAGTTCCTGTGGTTATGTCTAATATTCCAGTTTGATAATCAAAAGAAGCAGTACTTATTGATTTTCCAGGTGTAGTATAAGTTGGAATACCAATTATTCCTGAAATAGAACCACCTGCACCAATAACAGGTAATACATCAGCACCTAATAGAGGAGCAAATCCTAAACCAGTCGTAGAACCTAGAGAAATAATTAATCCACCTTTAGGGAAAGCATTTTGATTAGGATCCTCTAATGAAACTACAGGAGTACCATCAGTAGATGTTATACCTGTGAATACAATTTCAGAATTTGATCCAGATTCATTATAGTAGAAATTATTTCCTGCATTATTATCTGTTGTTGGAGTTTGGAATATTCCATTTATTAATACTAAACCATTTCCAGTCTCTATACCAGTTGTACTAATTCCTGATTGTGTAACTGTAAATGTTTGGGCAATTCCTGTAAATTCGCTAGAAATATCATCATATATTAAATTATTTGTATAATCTTTTCTTAAGAAAACCCTTCCATTAAATTCAGAGAATCCTTTAGGAAGATTACTTTCGTTAACAGTTAACAAACCACTTCCTTTTGGAGGTTCGCTAAAGAATATATTTTGTCCAGAGAAGTTATAAGAACCTCTATAAATTCTTGCTGCTGTTCCATCAGTATGTAATGTTGCTGCAGTACCAACATGACCTCTTACAACCTCAACAAGTTTTACATCACCATTGCTTATTGGCCCTATTGATGTTGTTCCTAAACCAACACCACCAACTTTCATAAATTCATTATCAACTTTTAGTATATCTCCATTACGTATAGAAGTAATACCAGACATTGAGAATACTGTTGTTGCTGTTCCTATTTGACCACCATTTGCTTCTAAATCATAAACAATTGGTGTATATGAAAGTGGAGATTGTATTACATCATCAATTGAAATTACTGCTTTCTCCAACTTTTTAACCATTTCAAATGAATGATAATTACCACTTCCTTCATCTATAAATGTTACTGCAATTCCAGCAGATGCATATTCAGGTCTTGTAGCAATTTGGAATTTTTCATTATTAGTTCTAATTGCATAAACTTGATATGGTAGTTTGTTAGTTACAACACCAACTGAATCTGCAGTTAATCCAATACCAATAGAAGTAGATGTAAGACCAGATACTGATGATCCTGCTCTGTAAATCAATTCTTCTCCAGTTTCAAAGAAGTGATTGGTTATTGAAAATTCGCCAGTTGTCTTGTTTAAAACTGCAGTATCTGCTGGATCCCAGAATTTTTGGAATATAGGAGTATCCTTATATTCCATTTTAAAGAATTTCTTATTAATTCTATCGCTATTAGTTGCATCAAATAAACCAATATTATATTCTTGCGTTTTTATAGAACCATAATTAATATTTTGATATGCATTTTCGGTCTCTAACTCTTGGTATAAAACTTCATTGAATGATTTAATAGTAACAATACCTGTTACAGAAGAGTCGGGATAGAATTTAAGTGCAACATCTGAACCATCAATAATAGTACCAAATGTTCCTATTCCAGTTGTACTTCCTATTGATAAGAAAGGATATTGAGTAGAGTAGGTATTTGTACTATCAGGACTCAATGTTAATATTTGGTGTAATGCGTATGTTGAACCATAACTTACACTAACTAAAGATTTGATAGAATTAGTTAATGTTGAATCTGCACTAAAGATTGTAGTTTCTCCAGTACCAACTACAGAATTACCTGAGAAATATGCACTTCTTTCATTACCATCTGGTTGAGATGTTCCTATCTTAAACCTTAAAGCACCATCAGCATTTGATGTAGCACCAAATCCAACAGCATTTGCTCTAACAGTTACTGGAACGGTAAGTGGGTTTGTATAAGATAATGTAAGTTTTCCATTTGCTACAGAAGCATCAAAGTTTGAGAAATCATTTCCACTAAATCCTTGAGCTGAATCGGAATCAAAATAGTAATCACTTACATAAGTGTTAGTCCCATCATGATGAACATATAGTTCTGTATAGTTTTGAGTATACAAATCATTTGCATTTAGATGTAAATGAACGTGCATAGCATCAAAGTTATCAGAACTATATTCAAGTATAGTATTAGTAGAACCAACTCCTACAATGGCATTTGTAGACTGATTTTTTATTAAACCAATAGATGTAGATGCTAATCCAACTATGTTGCCATTAAATGTGTCTTTAACGAATTTAATATCATAATCAATATTAAACACATCATATGGCGTAAATCTTAGAGATAGAATATCAAACTCATCAACATGTCCTGTTACATCAGCAAATTCCTGTTCAGTCCAACCATATTCATTAGTTGTTGTGTTTGCTACACCTGTATTTGATAGATATCCTTTCTTCAAAACAAATGCAGATTCAAATTGTGGATCATGGAGTACTATAACTTCATGAATTGCATTTTGTAGTTCCGCAGCACCATTGCTTCTAACTTGAACCAAATATCTTGCAAAATCTTTTCCAGATTCATCTAGATCTATAAAGGTATCACTTACATTTTCTTTATTTGTAAATTGCTTACTTACATCATCTATTACAAGAACTCTATTTGTTTTACAAATAACACTATCAACAAAACTTTTACCTCTAAATTGAAGGAATTTAGAAGAGTTCTGAGCATCTATTACCTCTGTATCAAAATCTCTTGCTTGAGCATATCCATATATTGTATCTACTCTGTTATCTTCAATAATATCAGCATATTGCAAAGATTGTACAGTTGTCATTCCAAAACTAACTGTAGTGTTAGTTGCTAATCCAACATCAACAAAGTTTTTCAATCCTGTAGTATGAACTAAACGATTAATTGCATCAATAGAATCTTTAAACAGAATAGGACTCTTAACTGAATATGATAGATTTTGATAGTAATCATTATCAGGTAGAACCTGTATATCATTATTAAGTTGTCCTGTATTCTTCTTCCAACCTCTGTTTGATCTTACAGAGAAGTCAATATCAAACTTACCATCACTCTTTATAATCTTAGATATATCTCCCGTTGAACCAGACTGTACACCTCTAACAGAATCTCCAGATTTAACTTCATAGTTCCCAGAAGTTTTAATATAATCTGGTAAAACTGTAGTTACATTTAAATCTGTTGATTCTCCATTTACGAATAATTGCTCTCCATCTATAAATGAACTCTTTCCTTGAGTAACTTTAAATGTTGGATACTCGCTTCTTTTTACGATATTTGCAAATGATCCTTGAGTAGTATTTGCTAGACCTGGATTAGTAGTTAATCCTGCTACACTAAATTTAAGTTTTGCAGGGATAAAATTCTCATATGAAATAACCTTAAAGAAATTAAATTGATAGTCTTCAGAGTTAAATCCACTACCCTCTGTACCAGATTTAGTTATTCCCTCTACAAATATTTCATCACCAACAGTAAAGATAGAAGTACTGAATCCAAGTAAAGGTGTAGTTAAGAAACATGTAACAATTCCACTGGTTGATGTTTGCATAGTGGATATACCAACACCATTAGTATTATTGATAGCAAATAATGTCTTAGTATTAAAGTTGAGTCCTCTTGGTTGTTCAAAAATATTAACAGCAGAAATTGAACTTGATTGAACTTCTGTTGTTAATATACCATCATCAATTTTTTCTCCTGTTATTGAATCTACAATTGCAAGATTTGGTGGTGATGTATAATTATTTCCACCATTTAATATTTCTACATCTGTTATTGTTAAATTAGATCTTAATTCAAGTGTAGGTGCTACATTTGCTTCAGGTCTAAGTGTTTTATCTGAATTATACTCAAATGCTTGATCAATAACTCTTATTTCTTTTATACTACCTACAGTGTTAGATTGTGCAAATAATACAGCATCAGTACCATTTACAGTTGTAATACTAGAAATACCAGGTAATTGTTTATAATCATTACCCTCTGAAACCATTTGAACGTTAGCAATAGCACCAGAAGCAGTCTTTGAAGTAGTAGTATACTTCAAAGTTTCGGTATTATCTGTAGTATAAAGTTCTAATTCTGGATCTTTAAGTAAAGATACAATAAACGAAGTTGAAGCTACACCAACAACTGAATATGTTCCATCATATTTACTATCATTAAATGTAATTTGGTTATAATCAACAACTGTTGAATCTGCTGTAGATATAAATCCACCCTTTTCTACGTTATAGAACAATGGTTGTGTAGGATCTGGTACTACATCAATTAAAGAATCTGTGTAAGTTAGGGTAAATGAAGCAGTTGATGTTACACCAACAGTTCCTACACCAGAAGTTGAAAATGTTGTTGTATTTGCAACAGATACAAACTGATTTTGGAATGTTTGATCCGTATATAAATTAAACTTAAATCCCTGTAATGTAGAATCTGATAAATCAAATACAACATCATTACCTCTAGTTGGATATAATCTTGGATTAATTGCTGAGAACTCTTGTTCTGCTCCTCCTGTAGACCCTATAGAAATAATTTTAGGAGGTGATGCAATAGCATCTTCATAAGTAAGACCAAGTTTAAATCTATTTTTATCAATCTTATAAACATAGAATAGACCAGGTTCCAATCCAGTTGCTACTTCATCTGTAGCATTATAATAAATTTTTTCTCCAGTTATAAATGGATGGTTATTAAGTGTTATTACATTTTCTATAGTATCAATAGCAGTTGAAGTAAATCCTATAGGATCTATAACAAGTTTTTCTATATCAAAATTATACTTAACTCTGACTTTAGTGGATGTTCCAATACCAACACTTCTATCTGGTACAACTTTTAATGAAATTTTATCATTTGGTTGTAAATTATGTGCAGTTGATACAGATACTACTGCATCATTTTTCTGAACTACACATACAATTTGATTTTTAGTTGGTTCTAAAGAGTATTCATAATTATCAGAACCATTACTATAGAAATATAAACCATTTGTTGATGTAGTTAATCCAATTTGAGTTACAATTCCAATGGAATCTTGAGATTTATTAATAACATATAAAGTTTCAGCAGTATCTCCAATATCAAATGTTGCAGATGACTCTGTATTTGCCACAGAAATGGAATTACCACCACCATTTTTTCTAAATGTTACTCTTTCTCCTGTTTTAAAAGAATGACTAGGTAAGTATATACTTTGTGTAGGTATAGAAATATCATAATTTTTATCCCCTAAAGGATATTCTACTGCAATACCAATACCAGGTGTAGATCCAACACCAACAGATTCGGTTGGATTGAAGTATACCTTTTCATTTAATGAAGATTCAAAGAATGGAGAATCTACTGGAATTTTAATTGTATTAGTATAAACATACCCTACAACAGAAGTTGTATGTGCTGATCCAGTAATACCTCTCTTTGCCCTAATTATACTTTTATCTGCAAATATATTCAATACCGATAATACTTCCGTACCAATTCCAATAGTAGATCCAATTGATAATATAGATGGTATATTAGACACATAGATGTCTGTCATAATACCAGAAGAACTATTAGCAGGTAAATCCCTATACAAATTAAAGGTTGCTGTAGATATAGCGACTTTTCTTAATCCAGAAATTTTATCAACAAATGTTGAAAGACCACTTATAGAAATTATGTCATCTTTTTGGAAATCATGGAAAGGACTTATTTTAATGTCTATACTACCTTTGTCCCAAAGTAAAACAGATCCTGTATATTCTCTAAAGGATGATGCTATAGAAGTTACTGATGCTCCATCAACTTTAACAACTCTTGCACTAGCACCACCACCATTAGTACCAGTATTATCAAAATTAATTAAATCGTCTACTTGATAATTTACTCCTGGATTTCTAATATCTACACTAGTTATAGATCCCTTAGTTGTAGATTCAACAGATGCTTCCTGATTAAACAAACTTTGAGATTCAATAATAAAATCATTTCTTGATCCAGTTACACTTAATTGATGAGGGAAAGTATTTCTAACTATACCTGAAGAATTTAAATTAAAATCTTGATCTTTACTATCTAATTGATTCAGAGATCTAAATCTCTTACCAACAAAGTAAGGGAATTTGGGAGTAAAAGTACCATCAGTTGTTATACCTGCAAAGTAAGCATAAGTTCCATTTGGATATTCTGGTGTTTTGCAGAATCTTGTATTATGTACATCTAAATCTCCAGTAGCATCATAAGTATAATCCTCAACAAAGAATCCATCTAAGAACCCACTAGGACGATCTACAACAGTAGATGAATCTAATTTATAACCAGTTTTTAATACTTGTATACCTGATGAACTATCAAGAGGATCTACAAATCCATAAGGACCATATATTGGATGGCCATCATAAGCATATCCAATTATTGGAGAGTGTGTTGATCCTGTATCATTGAATTCTCCAGATGCTATTTCATTTGAATATGAAATATTAACATATTCTAAACCCCTCTTAAGAGTAGGATGTAAATATTCAGATCCATATCTTACACCATCATTTAATGTTAAAGATCTAATTTTTGTAGAGAATTTAGCATTTCTACCTGCAGGTGTAACACTAATACTAGTTTTTTCTTGGGTATAATTAGTTCCTTCCGAGATAACAACTACTTCAGTTATTTGCCCATTAACAATAACAGGACGAACGACTGCACCTGTTCCATTTCCATTTACTGCCAATTCAGGAATAGAGAAATATTCACTTCCTCTTGATCTAACATCGACTCTTATTAATTTACCACCTACAACAACAGGATATAAAGATGCTCCCTTACCATTTTTAATGGTAACACCTGGAGATCTTTCAAAATTTAATGTAGTACTTCCATAACCTGTACCAGTTTCATATAGATAAGAATCTATAATATTACCCCTAACATAAGGTGTTGCTGTGATAACCCCAGAGGTTCCAGAACCGTATGAAACATTAATGTTTAACTTTATATCTGGATACTTAAATTGGTGATATCCAGACCCAACAGAGTCTAGTTTAATATGAAGTCTGCTATCATAATTATCTGTAATAGTTCCACCAATACCAGCATCTGCAACTCTAAATTGATCTTTATTCTTTTCAAAGATATAATATTGGTTAGTAGTAACTAATCCAGATATAACAGTTCCTGTATTTTGATATTCAACTAAATCTCCTTCTTTAAATCCATGATCTTTAAAATTAACGAGATGATCTATGGTTGAAATACCAACTGCTTTAACATTTAACTGTCTATTTTGATAATTAGAACCACCTTCAATAACTTTAATTGATTTTAAAGTCTTCTTACCATTAAATGTTCTAAATCTATGAATACCAGAATTAGAAGTAGTAGTAAATCCAATTGTATTGATTCCTGCTTGGAAATCACTTTTAGAAAAATATAATCTAACTGTTTGTGAGTTTACAAATTCTGCGATATATTTTGTATTTTCAACTAAAAATCTATTCTGATCCGCATTAGAAGCAGCAAATGTTCCAATACCTAATGCAACATTACCTTCTGTTCGATATACAACTTCCTCTCCATCAGTAAAGTTATGATCCCCCAAAAATGTAATAGTTTCTGCATTTTCTCCTATACCACCACCAAATGTTAATAATCTAGCATCAAAACTAGCACTTAAAAACTTATCTTCAACAACTGGTTCTAAAGCAACACCATCACCAGGACCTCCGCCAGTTATACTAACAGAAAGAACTTTATCCAACTCTCTTGTCTGAGGATCTACTAAGATTTTCTCAACAGATCCACTAAGAACAGGTGTTACTAGTGCTGTTGTTCCTGATCCAGTATTAGCAACTTCAATAAGTGGTGGATTTATAACATCATATCCAGTTCCTGAATTTAATACATCCGCAGAAAGTAATGGCCCTGAATAAATCTTATCTTTAGACCTATAATTCTTAATTTCAACACCATTTACCATCATACCAACAGTTTCAGTTGTGGTATCTGTCCCATCATTCTCTCTAGGTATTAATGGGAACTTTCTAAGAAGTTTTTGTGGTTGAATTTGCTTTTGATGTACGGATTTTACAGTAAAAGTATGTTTACCACCAATTCCAACAAGTAAAGGTTCAAATTCAAGATTTAAATCCCCTTGAATAAAAGAGTTAGATGCATATAATTTAATCTGTTGCTTGTTAGATAATACTCTAACATAATATGATTTACCTGTATCTAATCCTGTGATTGCGGTAGTTTCTGGTTCATAAACAACTTCATCACCAGTTAAGAATGGGACCTCTGTAGGGAAATTAATAATAGAATATGCTAATTCTCCTACCTCTGTTTGTATAGCATTAGATTCAGTGTTTCCTGCACCAATAAAAGTTATACCAGTTCCAACCACTATAGATGGTGTTGAAGGTGTAGTATCTTGTCTAAAAGTGTATGATGGGAGAGAGTTAGATGCAACATACATAAACTCTTCGCCATAGAATCCATAATCTAGGTCTTCGCTATAAACGTTCTGTACGTCCGCAAAAAGGTCTGAATATTGTAGAGGTACAAATTGACTTGTAGTCTTTTTAGGAACCCTTCTGATGGCGTGTGGGATACTCTCATCAGTAGAGAATCCAACAAACTCTAAAGTTACTTGTTTAAGTGAAGAATCAATAGCAGTAACTTTAGCATTTTCTACTTCTACATTTTTAGTAATATCGTTTATAATATCAACACGATCATCTATTTTTAAAAATGCATTATCAATTGAAGATTTTAGGGTTAATTGTTTTGTGCTTGTATTAATACCAGAACACTCAAAAGTAGAACTAGTATTATAAACCCATGAATTGGCAAATCTTTCTTTGTCTGTTCTATCGGAGGCAATGCCTGGATTATTAATTATATCTCCTAATTCTTTAATTCTAATTTTTTCATTAGGTAATGCAAGACCTGCATCTTTTGCTAATTTTAAATCAGATATTATTCCTGCTACTCTTAAATTAACTGGTTTTGTAACATCTCCATTCTCATAACCAAATATAATATCATCTGATCTAATATCATCAGTTGCTGTAATAGGATTATCAATACCAGAACAATTTAAAAATTGATTTAGAGTCTTATCAGTATATGTTATGGTGTTAATGCCACTTATAATAGTACCAGATCCATTAAATCCAACAGTAGAATCAACAGTAATTACAGAAGATCCAGCTGAAACATTAGTTATTGATTTTGTATTTGGAGTTACTTGAAACTCCCCTTCTATAAGATCCTTATTACTGTAACCAATGAATAATGATAACTTATAATAAGTCTTATTGTTTCTAGTTACTATTTCAATTTCAGATATTGCTGCTTTTGTTCTAGGATTAGACTTGCTATAAATTGTCTGCCCTACTAATTGATTTACGTCTCCTGTTATTTTTTCTACTAAAACAACTTCTCTTCTGATGTATTCAGCATCAGATGGTTTTAACAAATACTTTTCTAAGTCGATAACAGAAGGTGTTACTCCAAAAAGAACTTTATAGAGTATTCTAAATGATTCTTCTGTACCTTTTGCTTGATAAAATGACCTTGCTTCCTTTATAAAATTACCAGCATCTAATTCTGGAACAAAATTTACATCTTCTAACCCAGGTGCAAGAGAGTATTTTACTTTTTTATAAAACTCTTTTAAAAATAAAGAACTTAAATTTTGTACTGGAGATTCATTATCATGATTTGCACTAGTTGAAGTATTAAATACTAACTCTTCTGAATCAAGAATATTATGATATGATGTTATACCACTAAAACCACGAACACATCCTGTAAATGTATTAGTAGTTAAACCAGTGTATGTAATTATCTCATCATCTATCTTTAAAAGACCATACTCATTAGGAAATCCTCTTGTACTTTCAACACTTACAGTCTTACCTATTGAGGTTACAGATGCAGTAAGGGAAGTAACACCTACAACAACCTGTGGTGTTAATTGGTCAAGACTTAAATATTGATCAAGATTATCAACTAAATCGACAGGACCTCCCTGATACTCCTGAGAACGGTAGTATTGTTGAAATAACTCTACTGTCTTAGGACTTTGATCTAAAATATACTCAGGTAATTGTCCCTCTATCAGTTGATGAACCTTTACTCTCGATTCGATACCAGTTTGTATCATATTTATCCTCTTTTTAGCTCTCCGTTGCTATAACTAGATGTTACTTTAAATCCAACGCCAGAAATCTTCTCACCTGAAGATATTGTGTCTTTAACCATATTTATCGTACTTTTTGAAACATCAAACTCAAGATATAAATCTTTTAATCCAACTACATCATTGGATTCTGGGAATGCTTGAATTTCAATGACATCATCTGCTACAACAGTACTTGTAATTAGAGTCGTTGATAAAATAACTTCTCCTTTTTCATAATCAACAACACCTGCAGATTTTATAACAACTCTATTTTCTCCAGTTTCTTCGATTGGTTTAACAATTGAAAGAACACCTTTCTTTTTGTCTGGGTTTGGAATATCTGTCAAATAAACAACGTCTGATTCGTTAACAATCTTAAATCCACTACTTTTTATGTTAAATCCTGCAGGATTTACATGGAATTTGTTACCAAAACACAATTCATACTGTGCTTCTTGATTTATAAGTGCTCTTAAATTTCTTCTGACTATAACTCTAGTAATATTAGAGGTTATAGAGCGATCTACATCATCAACTACATTCAAAATCTTACTATATTTAAATCTACCACCAAATTTACTCAATTCTACTGAATCTGAGTAAGATTGGAGAGCATTTACAACATTTGTTTTTAGATTATTAACATTTGTAACTTGAGATGAGTTATAATAGACTGAAGAATCCACTTCAACATAAAGAATTTTAATATCAACAAGTTTTTGGTTGATTCCTGTTAATGAATAACTCTTTAATTTACTTAAAATAAAATCTTTATCAAAATCAGACACAAAATCGCCATTTTTTGGTTTAATACTGATTTTAACAGTACCAAATTCAGGTGGATCTAACTCTTCACCACCTACAACTGAGATAGATTCGGTGTTTGGGTAGATGTTTTGTATAATTGCCTCATAATCTCTTGCTGTAACTGCTCTAAATTGTGCAGCATACAGTCTTGGAGCAAAATATTTAACAGATTCTATTGGTTCTATGTCTGTTCCACTTGTACTTTTTGTAAGTGTGGTTAATTTTGCTGTTGTTACAGTAACAGGATTGTTTAAATTGTCTTTAAATGTACCTGAAAAAGAGAAATTAGCAGCACCATTACCTCCTGATCCATCTGTAACTATGTAAGAAATGAATATTTCTGTACCATTTTCCAATTTTTTACCAAAAATACCATCACCAAAGAGTAATTCATACTTTTCATCTTGTACTTCTTGAATTAAATATATCTCTGAATCGCTATCAATGCCAATAATGTTGTCTACGAGAGAATATTCTCTCCCAGGACCAGTTTCTCCATCACCTCTTACCGTAACAACGATGGTTTGTATGTCTATAAATGAGTTATCAAGTAAAAAACGTTGATCTAAACTACCATCAACCTTAAATTTCTTCCTTAAAAGCGATCCCTGATACACTAAAACTGGATTTTCAATGGTTCCAAACTGTGCTTTACCATTTACTACTGATGTAGTAATAGTTTCTGGTATTGAAAATATATAAGAACTATCATTTGTTGCACCAACACACACAGGTCCTCTTGCTTCAAGTGTTATTGATGGTAAACTTGTAGAACATTCTACATCTAATAGTATACTTGCCCTAGAAGCTGTTCTAGAACGAGGAACATATCCTATTCCTCTTGCTAAAGAGACAACATTTTCCCTTAAAGTTGCAGAATCTAAGAAAGATTCATTAACAATCATATTCGCATTAAACGAATTTATGTAAGTATTATATGCTAAAGTGTTTAAAAGAACCGAAAAGTTGGATCCTTCAAAATCAAAATCAGTAAAAGTAGAGTTTGCTCTCAGATAATCTTTTAACTGGGTCTTGATTTGATCAAAATCTAAGTTTGTAAATTTAGTAAAAGGCATATTATCTTGTTGCTTCTAATAGGAATGTGTAATTTTGTACTGGTGCCGATAATCCAACTAACGCAAACGAAATATGTACCTCAAAAGCATTATCATCTGGTTGTGCGTCTACTTTAACTCTTAAATTGGATACTCTTGGCTCAAAATTAAGTATTGATTCTTTAATTTCACGTTCAATTACCGATGCTGTAGCAAAATCGACGAAGTCAAACAATGATTTACGAACATTTGATCCGAAGAGACTATCAAAAAATCTTTCTCCACGAATAGTTTGAACGATATTACTTACTGATTTACGAATACACGCAGTATCTTTTAATACAACTAGGTCTTTTGTAACAGGGTGTGGTTCAAAAGACAAACTTATATCTCTAAATCCTCGTGATACTAATTGATCAGGCATTTATACAATGATTTATACAATACTTCTTCATTGTATTTAGCATGGTTTTACAATAAGTTAGAAAGGCCAATGATTATTTGGTTGTTCCCACCAAAAATGGAGGTCAAATTGCTCATTATCATAGTATAAAGATACAAAATCGCTCTTAAAACTACTATGTATGTTCTCACAAAGAGCAACAGACCATATATCAGCACCTGATGCCTTAGTCATAACATCACACATCCAAGTATAGTTACTTCCACGAATTACTCCTGCTTCAATTAAGACGAATTTATCCCATCTATTCTGCCATTTCATGAAGTTTTGAGTAAATTCAGTACGATATTCTCGTATATCTTCATCAGGAAAGGGTACATTAACTGCTTCAACATGAAAAATCTCCCTATCCACTGAAAGCGAATGAGAGAGATGTTGCGTTACTATAGCAGAATAATCAGGAGAGACCATTAAAAAGCAGGTATCAGAAGGATTAATAGGCAAATTCGCCATTTTTATCCTATAGGTCATCTCTTGGATGAGTGCCCTTTCTTTATCTTCCGATATAAAGAGCAGATTCTTCATTTTTTACCCTGTCCTCTATATCTTTTACGAGCCGAGTTACGCGAGGATGCAGCAAATTTTGAGTGTTTTCCTCTTCCTTGCCGAGATTTTTTCGGGTGTGCTTCGATTTTGTTTGCCATAAGTTAATGTCTTACTGTTTCAAGTGTTTCAGGTCGAGGGGTTCCCTCGCTATAAAATTTCTGAGAAAGATCCATCATAGTATCGAAGTATTCTTCCTCAGTTAAGTCTTGGTAGACGAGTTTCCCGCCCACCTTGATATCAAATAATTCTACTCTTTTCATGTCCTACACGAATACGAGGATCGCACCAGATTTCAAAACCTGCTTCTTTCGCATCAAGACAGAAAGATACATCCTCCCCGCACATATCCTGCACTTCTCCTGAATCAAAGACTTGCATCTTAGGTGCGAACCATGGATAAGGCATTTCCTTATGCTCAAATACTCCATTTTTAATCAGTAACCATCCAAAACCTGTATAGTCTACTGTAAAAGGTTTGCGTCTCTTCTGTATAGTTTCAAGAGTTTCATGATTCATAACTCCACCATTGTTGCGGAAATCATCTTCCTCCAACCAGTGTGCAACTGAAGTAGTATGACCATCTTCAGTACAATACCAACCACCACAGATAGATCTTTCCTTAGTTGGATCAACATTAAGTTTCTCTCCAACTTTCTGTTTTGATACGTTTCCGTCTGCATCTAATACTGGATTACCATCCTTATCAATTATTTCCTGAATTACATCTTCTCTAGTGACTGCTTCTTCTGGTACAGACATCAATACTAATTGATAGAACTTCTCAGAGTTGAAAACAATATCACTATCAATCCATAATTGATAATCATATTTTAATTTACCATCCCAAGGTATCTGATCAGGACCACGAAGAACGTTTGCTCCTAAACACTTACATCTTGCAAAGTTCACCATTGAACTATAGTCTTGAGAAATCTGAATACTTGCTCCTGCTTGTACTAGATCAAAACATAGTTGAACGAATGACTTTAAAAAGATATAACTTACACCTCTACCAGGTAAACAGAATACTACTGTTTTTCCTTTTATTAATTGTCTTGCTAAAGCATAATCCCATTCTTCCTTCTTTGGTTTAGACTTGACAGGGGTCTTTGCTTTAACGGTAAATCCTTTAGCCATAATTACGTAACTGTTACATACACATCATACACTATTATATAGTGGTTGTCAATCAATAAGAATGTTCATCTAAAGAGGGTTTTTCTTTATGCATTTCTTTTACTTCGGTATATGATAAGTCTTCTTCTTTATATGATGTATGCATTAGACCAACCATTGCTTTAAGTGTAATCCAAGTTATTCTAAAATCCTCTTCTTTTACTGAATGTAGTATGCATTCATCCTTTGCATAGAAATGATATACAGTTTCAGTGTCTTTAACCATCTTTCTTTTCTGATAAAATTATTTCATCCTGATCGGATAAGTCTAATTGTAGCACAGTTCCTTCATACCAACCCATATCGTTAACCATCCACTCAGGTAAATCAATCATAAAGTTTCCAGTTATAGGATCGACTTCTACGGGCGAAAAATTTTCTGCGGAATTTTTTTGCATATCATGTAATTCTCCTTAAGGTTTCGTAGAGTATTTGACTTTATGTATAATGTTCAATATTTACCTCTCGAATCGGGTCGTTTATAGCTTAATGGTACCTATGGATTTTATATACGGGGGGCATAAACAAACCCCCGATCAACGGGGGACTGCTGTTCCACGAACTAATAAACTTTCATGGTTCGTAGACGTAACCTGATACAGGACACTTAGGAAGTGAAGAACCTGTATAATGAGGAGACCAATAACCTGCAAGTTCAACGGTTGGGAGTGCGGGTTGATCAGTTACATAGTTTCCCGTATTGGAAAGAGTAACCCATTTACGACCCCTGCTTTTGAGGTCGCTTGCCATAATCAATCTCATACTGCAAACCTCTTAACGCTGTGGTACGAATTGTACTGTCTGCAGATCCCACGAATCTGTTGATCAGTATCCCACTTGGTGTCGTCGGGGAACTGATTATCTAACGTTCTGATTCTGCTGATTTTCTGCCAAACGGATGCAGTACTGTGTTTTGTCTCTGGGAAGAACTTGAAGAAAACTGCCCGTGCTTTTTCCATGTCTGCCTGATTCAGTAAGTACGCATTCAACAGGCACTCTGTTTCTTCATCCGTGTAAGGTGTCTTTTTAGCAGATGCTGCTTTCTTTGCATCCTCTAAAAGTTGCCTTCCTTTTTTGAATAGCAGTCTCTCCTCCCTATCAAAATTGTGGAGACCGAATGCTTTAACCTGATTCTGTAGATCGTTGAAAGTGTCTACTGCGTACTGTTCGGTTTCAGAAAATGGCATGATGAATGTTTTTGTGTATAGAACTATTATAAGGGAGGAACCCTACGAATAGAATGGAAAGTGGACGGTTTAAGAAACTGGCACTTCCCAACTTGATTTTTCTATGTATCCACTACACTCTGTGCAGTAGAGTGCCGACCAACTAAAATGGTAGACCTTGGAAACTGTGGAGCAATCAGGGCAAGTGATTTCTTTTCCACTCTGCCCTGCTCTGGTGTAACGATCAACTTTTCTCATACCAAAGAATCCAAACGTGATTGAGGAACCTCTTTAAATTCTGGTAGGTCATCATGCCCATCTTTAAACCACTTGTTGATATGGCGGGAGGTCGTTACAGACCAGAATTTCTCAGTCTTTACAAATCCTTCACCGAAGATGTATGCTGCAACAGGTGTGCGGTATGAAAACAAAATCCGTGCGTCGGGTGTTTCTACCTCTGTCATGTTGGAAGCGATTGGTGTAAGTTGCATTGATGCTCCTATTGGTGTATGTATTCATTATACTAAAAAACCCCCAGAGGTTGGGGGTTGTGTGTGCCATTATTTGAATTGGTTGCTGGTTGCCAATTTTGAAGGAAGTTCGACCAACTGCTGAACTTTTGGTTTTGCCTGTTCTACAAGTTGAAGAGCGTGGGGTCTTACAAGGTTGAATCCTTTTACAAGATCAGAAACCAGTGCATTGATTTCATACTCATGAATTGCCCATCTTTGCTTTACATCTTGAAGATAGCGTTGGGGGGTAATCAGTCCTCTTGCACTTGGGCGTTTTGGTGCTTTGGGTGCTGCTGATTTTTTGGAGACTTTCTTCAGAGGTGTTTTGTTTGCCTCTGGTAGATTTACCGTAACACCCCCTGAGAGTTCAACGGTTTGTCTCTTTACTGCTGTTGCCTTTGGTTTGCGAGTTCTGGTCTTGCGTACCGTAGGTGCTTTAGCAGATGCTGTCATAGGAATTGATTCCGATGTTTACTTTTATATTATAGACATTAAAAAACCCCTTTAGGGGGTTTAGTGTGCAGTTTGGTAACTGTCTTTAAAAATCATTGAGGATTGATGATTTACGCATCCTCAACTGTGTTCCAGACGGAGATGAATTCGCTGATCCACAACGCTTGACGTTCTGGGAGTAATCCAAGGTCTTGCTCATCAGCACTGCATGCTGGAAGGTTGTGTTTTTTGCAGTAGTCTGAATAGACGTCACAGAGGAAGGCGATTGCATCATACTGGTTGTTTGGGATTTGAAAAGGGTTGTTTGTTGCCATGTCTGTATTATAAGCAAAAAAGAGACCCCTGTTAAGGGGTCTTGTACCACTTATTCAATTGTCATAGAACTGTGCCTTCTTCGGATACTTCAACAATATCCTCAAGAACTGCAAGGATTTCATTTCCATTGTCAGCGTTGTCAAGAAGGAATTCTGCGAATGCTTGTGACATGATAATAGGAGTGTCGGTTTACAAGGTGGGACTTACAGGACGTAATTTCTCTGCTGAACAGAGACAACCATAGATCCTTGCCCTGAAAAAATGATGTGGGACTTACATCTTCAAAACTCGCAATGAGTACAAGAGGTTCGTCTTAAAGAGATTTCCACAGCGTCACCAAAAATGGAATTACTGAATTGGTTCTCACCCGTGCCTTGCGTTTGCCCACAATGTTATTATACAAGTTTTAAGGGGACTTGTAACCCCAATTGTGCCAGTTTAAGAAATGTCCTCCTGTAGTCTGAAGGTTGAACGTGGTCTGATACAATCTACAATGAGATGATACTCATCTCTGTCCTCGTAGATTTTAAGTAGTGCTTCATACACTTTAGGATCAAGCGGTTGCATAAGACCTCCCGAATCTTTCTGCGTAGTATGAGATGTTAACATAGTCCCTCTTCAGAGTACAGATTTGGACGATTTCCGCCAATGCCAACCAATGGTCTGATGAATAGACATCTGGATTGCCCCATTCAGAAACTGCTATTTCATTTTCAATATCGAAAGATCCATTCTCTAAAGCGGGACAACTCATAAGAGTTCCATCTTCAGATATCCAGAATCCCATTCCAAATGAGTGGGAGAAAACGATTTCAGGTTTTGGCATTTACCTCCGTGTGTATGGTCTTATTATAACCCCCACCAGTAGCAGTGGGGGAAAAAGTGGACAGTTATGCAACTGGTACAAATCGTCCACTGTTGAAGTTCGCATATGAGAAAATATGCCTATAAACTAATTTGTGCATCCCGTACTGATTAGTCTTTACAAACCCTTCACCTATATGCTTATCATATCCTAGGTATGCCTGAACAGAATCATTATGGGTCAACCTACTCATGACCTCCCCTTTAATCGATTGTACTAATTGCCAGTACTTCATTAACCCTGCATGGATCCCGTAATTTTTGGGATCCACTTCTCTACCTTCCCTATAATCTTTATTTATTTTTTTCTTTAACTCCTTCGCCGTTTTCTCATCTACAAACTGGACCCCCTTCGCCATGTACCTGACAAAGTCAATTGACTTTTCCAACTCACTAATCGGTTCTCTTTCTCTGACCTCAGTGCCAACAAACAGACACTCATCCTGCTTTTCCCAATTATAAAAATAGGGAAACGACTTCATAGGGTGTGCTTCGGCATTTGCAAGATTGCCTTCACACTGCGTGGTAATGTACTGGGTATGTGGTGCAATTATTATTTTCTGCTCTACCACGTCGGGGAATTTATAGGTAAGGGTATTGGGTTTATATTCGTCAGAACCCCCGAACCCTATGAAGTCACCTTGAAAAACCATGTAACCTAAGCGGTGTGGTATGTGGTCTAAACACGCATGGAGAATTCTTGCAACTTCTCCACTGTGATTTGCGTCTATGTCCTCGTGTGAGTAATTGATCTTGATTTTGATCTTATTAAAGACGCTTTTAGTTCCCACAAAGAATTTGTGAGTTTTGGGATGATTGCCCCATACCACGGCGGGTGCACCATCATATTTCAATGAGGTATGCCCACCCCCTGTGAACCAATCCAACACGGATAAATCCCCTGTTAGGATTGTATCTTCGGGATGCTCTAGGTGTGTGTTTTTCATACTCTTAGTATAGCAATAAAAAACCCCCTCTTGGGGGTTGAGTGTGCCACTTTAAAGACTGTCCTCTATTGGAGTAATGAGAGATGAGAACGAAGGAAATCCTTTGTGAATACATCTGTACCAAAGAATTCTTCAATGAAATAATCAACTGTTATTTCTTCCCTAGCACAGAAAATCTCAACGACTTTCCACTCAAGGTCAGTTAGTTCAGGCATAAGACTCCTTTGGGGTGTACTCTTTTAATATAAGCGATCTTATGCACGAATGGGAATTATGGGTGCCACTTTGCCAACTGGATTCAGGCTGGAATTTTTGCCAATAAAAAAGGACAGTTGGGTTACTGTCCGTTTGTGTAAGATCCCATCAGGCAATTGCCGTATCTTACTTCTGCGTATCCGTACTCTTCGGATAAGTCGAGGCATAATCCCCAACAGTCGTCAAGGTCAACAAATGAGGAATTCTCATAAGGTGCGGATGGGCAGTGAACTGAATATCTCATAGTTTTAAATTCGTGTGTATGCTATTATTATAGACACGCAACCCCCCCATTTGGGGGATTGGTGTACACTTTACGAATTGACCCTAGGTGGGTCAACCTTACAGTCGCCCGATGCAATCCCCAAAAGGACTTTATCAGATAACGAATCAAATGCCTTAAAATCGAAATCAGGTGGCAGACCTTGATCGACAAAATATGCGATGATGTCTGTTAGACACTCATCCTCAGAGGATGAAAAAGAGTAATTGAATTTTGGCATCAGTTCAACTCCTCGAATCTTTCAAGAGCAAATTCTTCTGCCAATGAATTCAGAGTTTCAACGGATTCCTGAAGTCCAATTTGACTTGCTTGTAAATCTGCAAGCATCTCATCAAAAAAATCCTCTTTGATGATTTCATTTTCTAGGCAACTCATTCAGAACTCCTTTGGTGTACTTTTAAATTATAGTCCCCCAACCCTACGAATTGGGGGTTTAGTGGACAGTCTGGAAACTGTCCATGGGCAGCTGGAATTTTTTACAATTCCAGTTTATAATCATAAGTATCCTGCGAACTCCATTCCTGGTTCATCATAGAACCATTGAATTGAAACCCTATCATATTTCTCTTTCAATTCTGCTGCAATCTCTTCGGGTGGACTCCATGCAGTATCAAAATGAATTACGCAGTAATCTTCATCATCATCCCCCCATTCTATATGATCTCTGTGTACATCCCATTTAGTTCCCCAATTTTCAACTTGCCAATTATACCATCTATCATCATGAACACCAGTTGATTCAAATACTAAAGTCTTATTTTCAATCGGGTTCCCATTTGGGTGGAAGTACTGTTTTTCAACTGGTAATTCTCCAACTTCGCCACGCTTGCGTCCTAAGTATTCAAGATCTTCTTCACTTAAAGGTAGGTTCTTCCAATCGGGTGGTGGGAGAATCTTTTGAAAAATATTGTCTGATAGGAACAATTCCTTGATTTCTTTAAGTTGTTCTAGTGCCTCTTCGCTATCTTGACAGGAAAAGGTTACTCTATTGCTGCACCAATTTGGCATTAGTTTAACCTCCAATCAATTTTTAGATGATCATCATCATGGCAACGATCTAATGCATCTAGGTCTTCATTGCCATCTTCATCATAACAAGCAAAGACGAACTCTTCGCAGAAATACTCAACAGAGATGCCACCTAGTCGTTCACATGCCCTGAGTATGTCACCAATTTCATCATTGGAGAGTTCAAGGTCATCAATGCAGAATGCAATGTCTTTTTCAAGTTGTTCAGTACTCATGATCCTCCTTGATTGTGTACATTCTTATTATAAGGGTAAAAGGGGGTCATGTAACCCCCTAGTGGACACTTTGGTTACTGTCTATCTTAGGTAAAGATATCCTCCTGCCCAATCTACGAAATTTGGATCTAGTAACTTACGTAGATCTGTTGGTTCGCAGAATGAGAATCTAACGTATTTTGTGTGTGGTGCCCTCCATGATGCGGGTTTGTATACGTTACCTAGGACAGATTTCTCTTTTCCTACGAACGAATGAACAGACCCATCGCGCCACTCATTCCTATCTCGGAAGGTGTCGAATTCTTGTTGTATGATCTTATAATACTTTCTTCCCACTTCAAAGCGGAACTTCATTAGGTTAGCAGTCCCGTTTGCAATTTCGTCTAATTGCTGCTGTGCAAAACTTTTCTCTATATCCCCACGCTCTTGATCAAGATTTCTTTCCAAGCACCTTTTATGGTAGTTCAGATAGTTTTGAGTAATGGCATTGCAGTAATCCTTTACGTACTCCAAAAGGAAGTTTTGGTCTGTAGTTTCAGTGAGAAGAGTCATGGGTGTGTTTGTTAACTTAGTTTTATTATAAGCGCGGTAGTTTAAATCCGCACTGAGTTGTATGCCAGTTTCTAATCTGTCCCTTCCCAACCCGTTACATTTTTTACTATCGTATCATATGATGTAATCTCATTATTATCTGCCACTCTATTCTCTTCCTCTTCAGTCTCGCACGGTACCGAGAAATTTACCTCAAACTCATCAGTGTAATCTTTGTAGTTGGTAATTTCCACAGGGCACTGGTCTAACCATTCCTGAAATTGCTCATATTTGGTCATGGTGAAATAATCTCCTCATAAAGATCATCAAATTCCTGAGAGTCCCAACCCTTGGCATCGGGCACGTCCATCTCATATGCAAACCCAACTAGTTCAACAAGCATTTCTAATTGGGAATCGGTGAAGGTCTTAATGTGTTTCATAATTCCATTGTATACTAAAAATCCCCCTTGAAGGGGGATTATGGGACACTTCTAGAAGTGGACTAATGCAGACTTCCAATATTGAAAGTCGGTTGTTGCTTTCATCTCATTGAACATTGACTGGACCTCAGAGTAATCAGCATCACCCCATTTAACCCCGTCGCCAGTTACTGGACACCCACACCCGATCATGTCATTCATGAAATTTTGAAATCCCGCAGATGCAAG